>OCAS01000005.1_pt1 | contig 280507 bp, 254 predicted proteins | sample 1550751 | NCBI WGS metagenome assembly OCAS01 (sample SAMEA2580301, study PRJEB22360) | human gut metagenome | biome: human gut; feature: human-associated habitat; material: faeces | place: Denmark | collected 2008/2010
CCGCCGTCTGCATAAAAGAGTCGCTGGCAACATCCACACTCATCACAAACGGATATGACTGGTTCTGGATTAACCTGAAATTCACCACTGCAAAGGTGTCCGGCTCCTGGCCGTCAACCTCCAGCGTAAAGCGAAGACCTTTTAAGGACATAAATACCTCTCAGACATATCAGCCTATATTTACCGTACCGCCACCAATAACCACGCCGCCGCAGTCAACAGCATCACCGCTTCTGGCGGCGGGCAGGCCGTCAATAAAGACGGTTGAAGAACCTCTGGCGATTTTACGGGGATGAGGGGGATGCTTCGGTTTAGCATGCGGCGTCAGCGGATCTCCCTGACGGGCTGCGGGAAGACCATCGATAAAGACGGTGGATGACCCGGCGGTGATGACGGTCTCGTAATAACCGTCGTGCTGGGTGCCTTTGTCGGTGAGTTTGGCTGCTAAAGGCATAATTCCTCCTGTTCAGAATTTCTACAGCAGCAGGTTTCAAAAATCGGGAGAAATATTCAACGAAATATTAATCACTTCACCGGATGTTCTGATGCGTACCTTCACTGGTCTATTTAAGTAATACAAATTGTTGGCGTGTATTAAGTTCCATTTTGTTCTCCTTAATTATGTAAGGAGTATTTGATCATGTATAAGCAATAAAAACAGCTTCAGGAAATAAGGAATATCGCAATTTTTAAACATAAAATGCGAATCGTTCAATACAAAAAAGCAGCGTTGCGTAATCTTTCCCTGATTAAATACGCTACCGCCCTACCCTGATGACATGATCTGCACTGCACTATCATATCGACATGTTTCTCTACATGCGAAAAGATGTTTTATTTTCGGATTATATTAAATTGATATTTCATATAAAAAACGAAATTACATCAATCATATAAATAGTTGTACCAACTTTAATTACTATTCATAGCAAACAAATGGATATCCAGTTAATTACGCCAGTGATTCATTAACATTAACCTCCGGCATTATTGTTAAATAATGACATTCCTTTTTAATACTTCTTGTAATTTCGGTAACTGACATACAGCTTCAGCGATCGCGCTGATATTCTGCGCATTATCGTGAAACCATTCATGCCCCGGCCCCCATGTGCGCATGGTGCAGAGATAACAGTCCACCAGCGTTAGTTGCTCGCCAAAGGCATAAGGTTCAGCGGTCAATTGTGAATTCAGCCAGATATAAAGCGATTTACGATATTCAATAACATTATTCTTTAACTGTTCGGGTGCGTCAGGAGCCCAACGCTCAGGGTAATCGGCGAAAGTGAATGTTGGATAGACATTAGCAACCAGCCAGACCAATAGCCGTTGAAACTGCTGACGTTCGGCGCGCCCAACCGGTGGCGCAAGGTCCGGGCGACGATCGAGAACCATCAATGCAATCGCCGCTGTCTCCGTCATAATCTCGTCATTTTCCAGCGCCAGTGTCGGAATCTGACACAACGGGTTCAGGGTTTTCAATAACTCGCGTGAGGTTCCCTCGTGGTCAAAACCACTGACATCAACGAACTGATAAGGAATATCAGCCAGTGTTAGCATCAGCTCACTGATTGTAGAGCCCCATCCGGGTACGCCATACACCTTAATCATATGCCCCTCACAATCTTTTAAAGATTAAGTGTAGGACAGTACACAGGTTAACCAGCAAAAGGATTTGTCATTTTTTCGTCAGTTGTATTATTCCCCTTCAGGATTGTAAGGGGATGTTTTGCATCGTTTATCGATAACGGGTAGGATGCTGCGCCGATAGTTTTATACCCATAAAGAATAATGGTGATAACTATCATCGCCAGGATGAATAAACATTGTTCATGGCAACTTATATGACTTTTTCATTAAAGCAATCAGGGAGAGCAATGAGTAAACACGACACCGACACTTCAGATCAGCACGCCGCGAAACGCCGCTGGCTTAATGCCCACGAAGAGGGGTATCACAAAGCGATGGGCAATCGCCAGGTACAGATGATCGCCATTGGCGGCGCGATTGGTACGGGTTTGTTTTTAGGCGCGGGAGCCCGACTGCAAATGGCGGGGCCAGCACTGGCACTGGTCTATTTAATCTGCGGCCTGTTTTCATTTTTTATTCTGCGTGCATTGGGTGAGCTGGTGCTACACCGCCCTTCCAGTGGCAGTTTTGTCTCTTATGCCCGTGAGTTTTTAGGAGAGAAAGCCGCTTACGTTGCAGGCTGGATGTACTTCATCAACTGGGCGATGACGGGGATTGTCGATATTACCGCCGTCGCTCTGTATATGCATTACTGGGGTGCGTTTGGCGGCGTGCCGCAGTGGGTCTTTGCGCTCGCTGCGCTGACCATCGTTGGCACCATGAATATGATCGGTGTGAAATGGTTTGCCGAGATGGAGTTCTGGTTTGCGCTTATTAAAGTGCTCGCCATTGTGACCTTTTTGGTCGTGGGTACAGTGTTCCTCGGTAGTGGTCAGCCGCTGGATGGCAACACCACTGGTTTTCATTTAATTACCGATAATGGCGGCTTCTTCCCCCACGGTTTGCTGCCTGCGCTGGTGTTGATTCAGGGCGTAGTGTTTGCTTTTGCCTCCATTGAAATGGTGGGTACAGCTGCCGGAGAATGTAAAGATCCGCAGACCATGGTGCCTAAAGCGATTAACAGTGTGATTTGGCGTATTGGCCTGTTTTACGTCGGCTCCGTGGTGTTGCTGGTTATGTTATTGCCGTGGAGCGCATATCAGGCGGGGCAAAGTCCGTTCGTGACGTTTTTCTCTAAACTGGGTGTGCCATATATCGGCAGCATTATGAACATTGTGGTGCTGACCGCTGCCCTCTCCAGCCTGAACTCAGGTCTGTACTGCACCGGACGTATTCTGCGCTCAATGGCGATGGGCGGTTCCGCACCGAGTTTTATGGCGAAAATGAGTCGTCAGCATGTGCCGTATGCCGGGATTCTGGCGACACTGGTTGTGTATGTCGTCGGCGTATTCCTCAACTATCTGGTGCCGTCGCGCGTATTTGAGATTGTGTTGAACTTCGCGTCGCTGGGAATCATCGCCTCATGGGCGTTTATCATCGTGTGCCAGATGCGCCTGCGTAAAGCGATTAAAGAAGGCAAAGCCGCGGATGTGAGTTTTAAACTGCCTGGCGCGCCCTTCACTTCCTGGCTGACATTACTGTTTTTGCTGAGCGTCCTGGTGCTGATGGCGTTCGATTACCCGAACGGGACTTATACCATCGCGGCGCTGCCGATTATCGGTATTCTGCTGGTTATAGGCTGGTTTGGTGTGCGCAAACGCGTTGCTGAAATTCACAGCACTGCGCCAGTCGTCGAGGAAGATGAAGAACAACAGGAAATTGTGTTTAAGCCTGAAACGGCGAGTTAATTGCAAAATTGCCCGGCTACGTGCCGGGCAAATTCAAATTACTGACGAAGGTACCGGATACGGCGTGATAAAAGTCAGGCAAGTCTCTCCGTTTTCACCCTCGCCATATCTATTACAGCGCAATACGAATCACATCGTCCGGCTGGGTAGCTTCCTGCTGTTTAGTGGATTTTTGTTTCACACTGACATACAGCGTTTTGCCATCGGCAGACAGCGCCAGGCTGTTCGGATGAGTCGGCGTATCGAACGTTTTCACCACTTTATAGCTTTTCGCGTCAATCACACTGACTTTACCTGCCTGACGATGCGTTACGTAGGCTTCATTACGCGCCGGGTTAAACAGCACAGCCAGTGATTCCGGTGCCGCAACCTTCGCCAGAATATTGCCATTACGGGTATCGACCACTAACACTTCTGCGGCTTTAGAATCGGTGATAAATGCACGCTGCCTGGCGGTATCAAGGCTAATGTTGATAAAGAAGTGCTCTTTGCCGTCATCCAGCAGCTTTTTACGGCTGAGGATTTTATTGTCGGCGGTGTCGATGGTAATCAATTCGCCGTCAGCGTTAGTGGTGTAAAGACGTTTGCCTTTGCTATCCAGCGCCAGACCGGTACTCATTTTACCGGTGTTCTGGATGGCGGTTTTCAGTTTGATATTCTCGCCATCAACGACCCAAATCACGCTCTCTTTACCAATACCACTGATGTAAACGGTGTTCGTGGCATCATCAGCTACCAGCTCACGCGGTTGCAGCGGGCGCACCTCTTCCGTGCGCTTACGATCATCCAGCACCAGACGGCCTTTCACTTCGCCCGTTTTGGCATCTATCGCCGTGACCGCGCTGTTTACAGTGTTACCAAACCACAACGTCTGAGTCGTGTTATTGATGGTGGCACCAAACGGCTTGAGATCGTTATGGATCGCCTGCGTCACTTCCAGAGTAACCGGATCAAGACGATAAACCACGCCGCCTTTATCCAGTTTGCGGCTTTGCGAAGTGGCGAGCCACAGCGCGTTCTCCTGCTGGCTATAAGCCATTTCGTAGGCACCTTTACCTACCGCTTTACGCAGCATTTCTTCTGCAGCCTGCGTACTGAATGATGAAGCAACAAGCAATGAACCTAACAGTAATGAACCACGCAGGCGCGATGAAAACAGATGACGTAAATGCATGACGACTCCCTTTGATGAACCGATATTTTTGCTGCTTCACAATGCTTCGCTAAGCGTAATCATCGTTACGCTCTTGTTATAAATGGGAATGGTAATCATTATTTTCTCAAATGTGGAGCATTTCTTGCCGTTACGACTACAATTTTCTCAATTACTTAACGTATCGTGCCGTTTCGTTTTCCATATATTTACAATTTTATTACCATGGCGGCGTTTTCCCATTCTTAACCTGGCTTTTTTCATGAAGATTTTTTCCGTCCGACAGACCGTTTTGCCCGCACTGCTTGTCCTTTCCCCCGTTGTTTTTGCCGCTGATGAACAGACCATGATTGTCAGTGCCGCACCGCAGGTGGTTTCAGAACTGGATACCCCAGCAGCCGTGAGCGTGGTGGATGGCGAGGAGATGCGCCTGGCAACACCGCGCATTAACTTGTCCGAATCACTGACCAGCGTGCCTGGTTTGCAGGTACAAAACCGGCAGAACTATGCGCAAGATTTACAGCTGTCGATTCGCGGATTTGGCTCCCGCTCCACTTACGGAATTCGCGGTATTCGCCTGTATGTGGACGGTATTCCCGCCACCATGCCCGACGGACAAGGGCAAACATCCAACATCGATTTAAGCAGTGTACAAAATGTGGAAGTGCTGCGCGGCCCCTTCTCTGCTCTGTATGGCAACGCGTCTGGCGGTGTAATGAATGTCATCACCCAGACCGGACAACAGCCACCAACCATTGAAGCCAGTAGTTACTACGGCAGTTTTGGCAGCTGGCGCTATGGGCTGAAAGCAACAGGCGCAATGGGCGACGGCACTCAGCCTGGCGATGTCGATTACACCGTCTCAACCACGCGCTTTACGACCCACGGCTATCGTGATCATAGTGGCGCACAGAAAAATTTAGCCAATGCCAAACTGGGCGTACGCATTGATGACGCCAGCAAATTAAGCCTGATTTTCAATAGTGTGGATATCAAAGCAGATGACCCAGGTGGGCTAACCGAAGCAGAATGGAAGGCGAATCCGCAACAAGCGCCACGCGCTGAACAGTACGACACGCGAAAAACCATCAAGCAAACTCAGGCTGGGTTGCGCTATGAACGTAGCCTGAGCGCACAAGATGATATGAGTGTGATGATGTATGCCGGGGAGCGAGAAACGACCCAGTACCAGTCAATCCCGATGGCACCACAACTTAACCCGTCGCATGCGGGCGGCGTGATTACTCTGCAACGCCATTATCAGGGGATAGACAGCCGCTGGACACACCGTGGCGAGCTGGGCGTTCCGCTCACGTTCACTACCGGCCTGAACTACGAAAACATGAGTGAAAATCGCAAAGGCTACAATAACTTCCGCCTGAATAGCGGCGTGCCGGAATACGGGCAAAAAGGTGAGTTGCGCCGTGACGAACGCAATCTGATGTGGAACGTCGATCCCTATTTGCAGACACAGTGGCAGCTGAGCGAAAAACTGTCGCTGGATGCTGGCGTGCGCTACAGCTCCGTATGGTTTGATTCCAACGACCATTACGTTACTCCGGGTAACGGCGATGACAGCGGTGATGCCAGTTATCACAAATGGCTACCTGCCGGTTCGTTAAAATATGCAATGACCGATGCCTGGAATATCTATCTGGCAGCCGGGCGAGGTTTTGAAACGCCGACGATTAATGAGCTGTCTTATCGTGCTGACGGTCAAAGCGGTATGAACTTTGGTTTAAAACCATCCACCAACGATACAATTGAGATCGGCAGTAAAACGCGTATTGGTGATGGGCTGCTTAGTCTCGCATTGTTCCAGACCGACACCGATGATGAAATTGTTGTCGATAGCAGTAGCGGTGGGCGTACGACTTACAAAAATGCCGGAAAGACCCGTCGTCAAGGCGCTGAGCTGGCATGGGATCAACGTTTCGCGGGAGATTTTCGTGTAAAAGCGTCCTGGACCTGGCTCGATGCGACCTATCGCAGCAATGTTTGCAATGAACAGGATTGTAACGGTAATCGGATGCCAGGGATCGCCCGTAATATGGGCTTTGCGTCGATAGGTTATGTACCGGAGGATGGCTGGTATGCAGGTACGGAAGCGCGTTATATGGGCGATATTATGGCAGATGATGAAAATACGGCCAAAGCGCCGTCTTATACTCTCGTCGGCTTATTCACCGGGTATAAATACAATTACCACAATTTAACTGTGGATTTATTTGGTCGTGTCGATAATTTATTCGATAAAGAATACGTTGGTTCTGTCATTGTCAATGAGTCAAACGGGCGATATTACGAACCTGCGCCCGGGCGAAATTATGGTGTCGGCATGAATATTGCATGGCGATTTGAGTAATTACCTTGATGCCCGGTATTTGCCGGGCATTTACTTTAACGATTGTATTGCTGGTATAAAATAGCAATATTTTGTTGCATAATTTCAGCAAGACAATGTCTGCATCCCTCTTTGTCTTTTGCTTTTAACGCGGCGAGTAATAGACGATAGTTTTCTATACGCTCCCGTAATTCCGCTGGATTAATCGCTTCATAGAGATAATGTAAACCAGGTCCCATCCTGACCCACAGTTGCTCAATCATCTCACACAGGATGGGCATATTTGAACGATGATAAATCGCTAAGCGAAATAGCCTGTTCGCATTAATGATTTGTTCCATGTCGCCCTTTTCTTGCGCCTGCTGTAATTTCTCGAGCAATTCCTCGAGTTCCGCCAGGTCTTGCGGGGTGAGGTTTTCAACAGCCAGAGTAACTGCCATTAATTCCAGCTCGTAGCGGATCCGATTGATTTCGTCTAATTGACGTTTCCCCACTTCCGGAACTGTAAATGCTTGCGCTGGTGCGACAGAAAGCGCATTCACCGAAACCAGACGTAATAATGCTTCACGCACAGGTGTAATACTCATACCTAATTGCTCCGCCAGATTTTTAGTAATCAGGCGTGCGCCAGGTTTTAGTGCGCCAATACTAAGCTGATGTTTCAGGTCATTCTCAACCTGCAGAGTCAAACTGACATGTTTCATTTTTTCCGTTCCAGGCATTTTAATTCCTTCGCGTGTTTTCTGTCCAACCCTGCCTGCATGGCAGAAGGAGTTCACCTGGGGTATTAAAGTGAATAATCATAAACCACTCACCTTTGTTGTTATTAGCAGCAGAACAATGACGTGGTTAGTTAATTAAAGCTGAAAATAAGCTTTTTGCCTGGATTTTTATGGCGGCTTACGCCGCCGTCGTATCTTTAATCATCACCCGCCACGCGGATCACCACTTTGCCGAAGTTTTTACCCTTCAGCAGGCCGATAAATGTCTGTGGCGCATTCTCTAAACCGTCAGTAATTTCTTCGCGGTAGTGGATTTTATCCTCTTTCACCCATTGCCCCATCTCCTTCTGAAACTCATGGATGCGGTGACCATAATCCTGAGCGATAATAAATCCTTGCAAGCGAATACGTTTTTTCAGCACCGTAGCCATCAGCAGAGGTAAACGATCCGGGCCGGGTGGTAGCTCTGTAGCGTTATAGCTGCTCACTAAGCCGCAGACGGGAATGCGCGCAGATGTATTAAGTAACGGTAGCACCGCATCAAATACTTTACCGCCCACGTTTTCATAATAGATATCAACGCCTTTTGGGCACGCTTTCGCCAGTTGTTCGGCAAAATCATCCGCGTGATGGTCAAGACAAACATCAAAGCCTAACACCTCGGTAGCATGGCGGCATTTTTCCGCGCCACCGGCTATCCCCACCACCCTGCAACCTTTAAGTTTGCCGATTTGACCCACCGTCGCCCCCACTGGTCCTGTCGCCGCAGCTACCACCAGCGTTTCGCCCTCTTTGGGCTGACCGATATCCAGCAGCCCCATATAAGCGGTAAAGCCTGGCATCCCCAGCACACCCAGCGACCACGATGGATTTTGCGGATGATCGCCAAGTTTCACCAGATCATCACCACTGGATATGTCATAGTCCTGCCATCCACTGTAGCCCAGCACCCAGTCGCCAGGCTGATAATCAGGATGATTCGACTCCACGACACGGCTCACCGTGCCGCCGACCATCACGCCGCCAATATCAACCGGCGGTGAATAAGATGGCTCATCGCTCATACGTCCACGCATATACGGGTCCAGTGACAAATAAACTGTGCGCAGTAACACCTGTCCCTCACCCGGTGTGGCGATATCATCTTCTTCAAGACGGAAATTCTCCGGAACCGGCGCGCCATGCGGACGCGAGGCCAGAACCCAACGTCGATTACGCTGTTTTTGTTGCCCCATAATGCTCTCCTGTGCTTTTGGCATGAATCGATCAATAGTAGCAGGCTCACGGGATTGGTTTTGTTTGCAGCCGTCACATCCCCTCTGCAACACGCAATAATTTCATCGAGGAATCCGTTGCTTCGGGCTGTTTTCGATAGTATTGATAACGTCATCATCATTATTTAATCGAGGCCAGACATGTCCATCCGTTTTGCCCGCAAAGCCGACTGTGCTGCCATTGCGGAAATTTATAACCACGCCGTGTTGTATACGGCGGCTATCTGGAATGACCAAACGGTGGATGCAGATAACCGCATTGCCTGGTTTGAAGCGCGGACCATAGCAGGTTATCCGGTGCTGGTGAGTGAAGAAGATGGCGTCGTTACAGGATATGCCTCGTTTGGCGACTGGCGTAGTTTCGATGGTTTTCGCCATACCGTGGAACATTCGGTTTATGTCCATCCCGATCATCAGGGCAAAGGTCTGGGGCGTAAATTGTTAAGCCGATTGATTGATGAAGCGCGGGATTGCGGGAAGCATGTCATGGTCGCGGGGATCGAATCGCAAAATCAGGCTTCGCTGCATCTCCACCAGTCGCTGGGATTTGTCGTCACCGCGCAAATGCCGCAGGTAGGCACTAAATTTGGGCGCTGGCTGGATCTGACATTTATGCAGTTGCAACTCGACGAGCGCACTGAACCGGACGCGATTGGATGAATCAGTCGCTTACCCTTGCTTTTTTGATTGCCGCCGGAATTGGTCTGGTGGTGCAAAACACGCTGATGGTGCGCATCACCCAGAGCTCCTCTACCATTCTCATCGCCATGTTGCTGAACTCTTTGGTAGGAATTGTGCTGTTCGTTTCTATTTTGTGGTTTAAACAAGGTATGGAGGGGTTTGGTGAACTGGTGTCCAGCGTGCGCTGGTGGACACTTATACCTGGCTTGCTTGGATCGTTTTTTGTCTTCGCCAGTATCAGCGGATATCAGAATGTGGGAGCGGCAACAACTATTGCAGTACTGGTCGCCAGCCAGCTGATTGGCGGTCTGGTGCTGGATATCTTCCGCAGCCATGGCGTACCACTTCGGGCGTTGATCGGCCCAATTTGTGGCGCAATTTTACTTGTGGTTGGCGCCTGGCTGGTGGCCAGACGCTCATTTTAATCAGAGGATGGTACCGCCTTTGGTTAACTGTTCGTGGCGCGCTTCCATATCTTCTTTATGCTTGCGACCATGATGAGCAATAGCGGTGCGCAAACGCTGCTGCTGGGTATAGCGATCTTCCCGACTTAACTCCGCGTCATCGCTCAGGGCGATTAATAATTCGTTCATATGGGCAATGACGCTCTCTTCAATCGCGGCATCCACGCGCGCGATGACTTCATCCAGATGCGACATACTTTCTCCTTAGCCACTTGTGAAATTTATCGATTCATCCAAATGATATAAGTCTGTGTGGTGCCGTCAAGCCAGTGAGTAAGATTTAAAACAGTGAAAACAACAGCGCCACCGGGAAACTCATCGGCCATGTTGCCCCCACCAGAAAGGCGCTTAAGAAACGGATGCGTTTCTTATCGTGAGAAAGAAACCAGGTGATAAGAAATGCGATTGCTGCCATAACCGCATAAAAAACAAGCATGTGTTGATAGAGAGACATGTACGGGCGTCCAGCCAGATGAATAAAACGCGCGCAAATATGCGTCATTTTTTGACGTGCATCAAGTTTTTTCACCAGTTTGAGAAAAAATCATCAAACAGCAACTTGCCCTTATCCATCTTCAGAATGAGTATTATTGCGGATTTTCTTAACCCGTACTATACACATAGGGGCAATGATAAAAGGTGGCAAAAATGAATGTTTCCAGTAGAACTGTAGTACTGATAAATGTCTTTGCTGCTGTTGGTTTGTTTACTCTTATCTCTATGAGATTTGGCTGGTTTATTTGATGTAGTGATTTTGCACGCAGCACGTACTGTCAGAGAAATCAGTGCTCTGACAGTACGCAAGATCATCTCATACTCTCCAGGTTTACAACATTATCCTTAATATTTACTTCTTTTTCCTGACATCTACATTGAAATAAGTAGAAAACATCCCCCTCCTGTCGTCTATACAGACAGCTTACTGATTCAAAGGGAACCTTGTTTTCACATTTTTCTATCATCAATACTTTAGACGCGCGGGAGTCTATAAATGCTTTATACTTTCAGGGAATAAAGTAAATATAAAAAGATGGCGTAAAGTATATGCATGGCAGGATGATTGCAACCTCCTTGATGACGCTGTCCCATTGAAATTGCAAACCCCGAACTGGTTATCTTGCCCATTTATCATGCAGAACAGATAATTATAGGTCTCTAAATATCTCAGAAAGATTGAATTTTTTATAGTCCATCTCTTGAATATTTCCATTTGATATCAATCGATTCATCTCTTCAACAAAATAATTTATATCATCACATTTGTTATTATCCGGAAGATCTGAGTAATTATAATTCCACCACTTTATTCTCAACAATTCATCAATAACATTTGAATCAAATCTAAATCTGATTATTTTTGCAGGAACTCCTGCAACTATGGCATATGGGGGCACATCTTTGGTAACAACGGAATTGGCAGCAATAACAGCACCATCACCTATTGCGATGCCACCTTTCAGTACAACATCATTTCCTATCCAGACATCATTTCCTATAATCGGATTTTCAGGTTTGGTAATGAATGGTTTCAATGTCCAGCTACGTTCAAACTCACTCTTAGCAAACTTATCAAATTCACCGTTATAAGTCATCATGTGAGTAGTAAAACGATTCAAAGGATGATTTCCTCCCATTATTTTTACATTTGATGCAATACTACAAAATCGACCTATATGTATATTCCCTGTAAAATGACAGGTCGGGAATGAAAAAGCGCCGACACTGGAGAAATTTTTTACAGGCATTGTTGAATATTCTTCAGCAATAACATTATCTTCAATTGTTATCTTGTCACCTTTTGAGAAAAGAAATAAATTTCTTTCTTTATACGACTTCTTCCCCTTATGATTTAAAAAGATTTTATTATCCATACAAAACTCAAAGTGTTTTTTCGTCCACCTGAAGGTAAGGGTTTTATTTTTATCTTCCGTGAATTTATACAATTGAACTTTCATTGTTAATACTTCTACTTATAAATTATTAGGTTAATAACGATACTCTAAAGCCTTATGCGAATCAACTATGACAGGATGAAAAATCACCAACATACATTTAGATCATAATAACTGCCTAATTTTTCCGCTAGTTATTAATGTAATCATTCTGATACTTAATCACCATTACACTCAGAACCTAAAACGATAGTGGCCGCCCTATAACAGCCACTAACATTTAACTTAATGTTTAACCATGACGTGGCGGACGACGGTGTAATCCTCCAGCCCATAAAGTGACATATCCTTGCCGTAACCAGAAAGTTTCTGCCCACCGTGCGGCATTTCACTTACCAGCATGAAATGGGTATTGACCCAGGTACAACCATATTGTAGCCGTGCGCTGACGCGATGCGCCCTGCCCACATCTTTCGTCCATACCGAGGATGCAAGTCCGTACTGGCTGTCATTTGCCCAGTTTACCACCTGTTCTTCATTGTCAAAGAGCGTAACACTCACTACCGGACCAAATACCTCTTTTTGCACGATGGCATCGTCCTGTAATGCGCCAGCCAGTAGCGTCGGCGCATAGTAATAGCCATTACCCTTGCGCTTTTCACCGCCAGTGATCACTTTGATGTGCCCTGTCGCTTTCGCCTCTTCTACTGCTTTGCTGACGCGATCGAGATGCGCCAGTGAGCTTAAAGGTCCAAGCTCCGTAGACTCGTCATCCGGCGCACCAGATTTTAACGTTGCCACTGCAGCACCGAGTTTTTCCACCAGCGTATCGTAAATACCTTTTTGCGCGTAGATCCGACAAGCCGCAGTACAATCCTGTCCGGCATTGTAATAGCCAAAAGTACGTACACCTTCGACCACCGCTTCAATATCCGCATCATCAAAAACTATCACTGGCGCTTTGCCTCCAAGTTCCATATGAGTAAGCTTTATGGACGGCGCGGTATGGCTGATGATGTGTTCCCCAGTGGCGATAGAGCCCGTCAGTGACACCATCCGTACTTTGGGATGTCCGGTCAGCGGATCGCCCACCGTTTTGCCTCTGCCAAACAGCACGTTAATCACGCCAGCTGGGAAGATATCTTTCGCCAGCTCTGCCAACTTCAACGCTGTCAGCGGGGTAATTTCTGATGGTTTGAGCACTACGCAATTCCCTGCCGCCAGCGCCGGAGCCAGTTTCCACGCAGCCATCATCAGCGGATAATTCCACGGTGCGATCGAAGCCACGACCCCCAACGGATCGCGACGGATCATCGAAGTATGACCTTCAAGATATTCACCTGCCGCCAGACCATTCAGGCAGCGAGCTGCTCCGGCGAAAAAGCGAAAGACATCGACAATCGCCGGAATTTCATCATTGAACGCACTATGCAGCGGTTTGCCACAGTTACGGGACTCCAGTTCGGCAAAAACTTGACCATTTTCTTCGATTACATCCGCCAGTTTCAGCAGGCATTCCGCACGCGCTTTCGGCGTGGTTTGCCCCCATTCGGCAAATGCTGCATCTGCTGCACGAACAGCGGCATCGACCTGCTCTGCAGATGCCTCGGCAATCTCCAGTAAAACTTCCCCCGTTGCCGGATTATAGACAGGCTGTTTCTCCCCTTCGCCGCTAACCAGTTCTCCGTTAATCAGTAACTTATGTTGCATAGCATATTCCTGTATCAGTGGTTATTGACCATTGTCGCCTTCGCGGGTTAGCCACCAGGCTCCCAGGATCGGCAAGGTTGTTACCAACATAACCAGCAGTGCCACCACGTTGGTTACCGGTACATCACGCGGTCGCCCAAGCTGATTGAGCAACCACAACGGTAACGTTCGTTCATGACCTGCCGTAAAGGTCGTCACGATGATTTCATCGAACGACAAGGCAAACGCCAGCATTCCTCCTGCCAGTAGCGCCGAACTGAGATTCGGCAACACTACGTAGCGGAAGGTTTGCCAGCCATTGGCCCCAAGATCCATTGACGCCTCAACCAGACTGCACGAGGTGCGGCGAAAACGGGCGATGACATTGTTAAACACCACCACTACGCAAAAAGTCGCATGACCGACCACGATGGTGAAAAATCCCGGCTCCAGATCGATGGTTTTAAAGGCGGTTAATAGCGCCAGACCAGTGACAATACCCGGCAGCGCAATGGGCAGCAGCAGTAACAGCGAAATGGCGTTTTTGCCGAAAAAGTCTCGTCGCCACAGCGCGGCAGCGGCCAGCGTCCCTAACACCAGCGCAATTAATGTCGCCAGCACCGCCACTTTAAGTGACAGTGTCACAGCCTCAAGAATATCACTGCGCTGTGCTGCCACGCTAAACCAGCGCAGCGTCAGGCCTTGCGGTGGAAAACTAAACGCCGCATCTTCAGTGTTAAACGCATAGGCGGCGATAATCAGAATGGGAAAATGTAGGAAAACCACGCCGCCCCAGGCCGCCAGTTTGAGGAAAAACGGTGCGCGTTCAGAGTGCATCGAACGCTCCCAGACGTTTCACGAACGCCAGGTACAGTGCGATGAGAACAATCGGCACCAGGGTGAATGCCGCCGCCATCGGCATATTGCCAATCGCTCCCTGCTGGGAATAAACCATATTGCCGATAAAATATCCTGGAGGGCCAACCAGCTGCGGGACGATAAAATCGCCCAGTGTGAGTGAAAAGGTAAAGATAGAGCCAGCGGCAATACCCGGGATTGCCAGCGGCAGTACCACATAGCGAAAGGTTTGCCGTGGACGTGCGCCAAGATCAGCCGACGCCTGCAACAATGACGGCGGCAAACGCTCAAGCGCCGCCTGCACGGGCAGGATCATGAACGGCAGCCAGATATAGAGAAACACCAGAAAGCGCCCCAGCCCGGAAGTTGACAGCGTGTTACCGCCCACCGCTGGTAATGTAAGGAACGCTGTCAGCAGTGGTTCCAGCCCCAGATGTTGTAAAAACCACTGCGCCACACCATCTTTCGCCAGCAATAACGTCCAGGCATAGGCTTTAACAATGTAGCTCGCCCACATCGGCAACATTACCGCGATATAAAAAAACGCTTTCATTTTCCCGCTGGTATAGCGCGCCATATACCACGCCATTGGAAAAGCCAGAATGGCGCTGGCGATAGTGACTGCCACAGCCATAATCAGCGTGCGGAGAATGATGTCGTAATTCGCCGGATTAAACAGCGCACGGATATTCGCCAGCGTCAGTTCCGGCGTTACCGACATGGTGAAATCGTCAAAAGTATAAAAGCCCTGCCATAACAGCGTTAGCAGCGAGCCGAAATAGACAATGCCAAACCACATTAGCGGGCCAAGCAGCAACAAAAACAGCCCCAGTCCTGGTTTTCGCCAGAAAAAGCCGGATATCTTTCCAACTCCTGGACGTGAAGGTGATTGCAATACGTTCATCGCCATTCACCTCTCCTCAACCAGCGGCACCATCACATCACGCGACCAGGAAACCATCACTTGTTGTCCGGGCGTGAGCGTGGCAGGCAGTTCTTCGCCTGTCATATTGGCCTGACTCACAAGCAGTTTTTCACCGCCGTTCAGTCTCAGTTCAAAACGAGTTGCCGCGCCCTGATATTGCACCGCCTGGATCGTGCCATTGGCCTGCAGTTCACCAGGGGTGTTGAGGCGGATATGTTCCGGTCGCAGGGCGAAGCTTCCCGTCATGCCACAAAGTTTCTCTGCCATCAGTCCATCAAAAACATTCGATGTACCAACGAACCCGGCAACAAACGGCGTGCGCGGGCGCATATAGAGATCGCGCGGGGAATCGACCTGCTCAATGCGTCCATTATTGAAAACCGCCACACGATCGGACATCGATAACGCTTCGCCCTGATCGTGGGTAACGAAGATAAAAGTGATACCGAGAGATTGTTGCAGTTTTTTCAGTTCCAGCTGCATCTGCTCACGCAATTTGAGATCCAGTGCGCCGAGCGGTTCATCCAACAGCAATACGCGCGGTTCATTCACCAATGCTCTGGCGATAGCAACCCGCTGGCGCTGACCACCAGAAAGTTGTGACGGTTTACGTTGCTGTACAAACCCCAACGCCACTTTCTCCAGCGCCTCTTGCGCCATTGCGTGCCGCTGCTTTTTATTCACGCCTTTGACCATCAGCCCATAGGCGACATTGTCAAGAATCGACATATGCGGAAATAGCGCGTAGTCCTGGAAGACAGTATTCACGTCCCGCTCCCACGGTGGCAGATTGCTGGCGGGTTTACCAAAGATAGAGATAGCCCCGCCAGAAAGCTGTTCGAAGCCAGCAATCAGGCGCAGGCAGGTAGTTTTGCCGGAGCCGGACGGCCCCAGCATAGAGAAGAACTCACCATCTTTTATCGCAATACTGACGCCATCTACTGCGCGCACGTCACCGTACAACCGCGAGACGTTGTCAAACTCCACTGCGTACGTCATAAAGCACCCCAGCGAAGTTAGCGACCGCCCATAATGGCAATGTAATCCTGCGTCCAGCGACTGTAGGGAACAAACTTGCCCCCTTCTGCTATAGGCGTTTTCCAGAAGGCGATTTTATCGAAATAGTTAAAACCGTTGGTTTCACAACCTTTTTCGCCTAATAACGGACTGGCTTTACACCCTTCCGGCACTACCGGTAACGAGCCAAACCAGGCCGCCACATCGCCCTGCACTTTTGGCGTTAATGACCAGTTCATCCATTTGTAGGCGCAAACCGGATGTTTCGCTTCACTATGTAGCATGGTGGTGTCAGCCCAACCGGTAACGCCCTCTTTCGGGAATACGGTCGCGACAGGCTGGCCTTCGGCTTTCAGGGCGTTGGCCTGATAGGGCCAGGCACTGGAAGCAACCACACCCTCGTTTTTGAAATCGCTCATTTGCACGGTAGTGTCATGCCAGTAGCGATGGATCAAACTATGTTGATCGCGCAGCACTTTCAACACCGCCTGATACTGTTCTTCGGTGAGTTGATACGGATCGCTGATGCCCAACTGCGGCTGAGTGGCTTTAACGAACAACGCAGCGTCCGCAATGTAGATAGGGCCATCATAAGCCTGAACGCGGCCTTTATTGCTCTTGCCGTCCGGCAGATTCTGCTCAACAAAAACCACTTGCCAGCTATCCGGCGGCGTCGGGAAGGTTTTAGTGTTGTACATCAGCAGGTTCGGCCCCCATTGGTAAGGTGTGCCGTAAACTTTGCCGCCAACGTTAAACCAGTCGCCTTTAACCACGCGCGGATCGAGCGCTTTCCAGTTGGGAATCAAGGCGGTATTAATCGGCTGCACGCGTTTGCCCATAATCAGGCGCAGCGAGGCATCGCCGGATGCCGTAACCAGATCGTAACCCCCTTTGGCCATCAGACTGACCATTTCATCGGAAGTCGCGGCGGTTTTAACATTCACCGCGCAGCCTGTCTCTTTTTCGAATTGCGTTACCCAGTCGTATTGTTTATCAGTTTGTCCGCGTTCGATGTATCCCGGCCAGGCGATAATATCCAGTCGCCCTTCCGGTTTATCTAAATTGGTAGGTGGTTCGGCGGCGTGAGCGGTCATTATTGTCATGGTGAGCGCACACAGGCTGCTGCGGGCAAATGTCTTGCTCATAAAGTCTTACTCCTGTCGTAATTAATTGTTCAGCCGCCGTGCCGTAAAAATATCTCCTTGTTTAACCATAGACGGCGGCTAGCAGGCACACCTTCGCCCCTGAGAAAATTTAATCAGGTTGTGAGCTACCGCGCATTATGCCGTCTGTAAGGTTATCTTCTGGAGTATAGACAAGGAGTTAGGAAATATGACTGCTATTCGAAATTCATATTACCCAACCTGAGAGGAATTTAATTAAACGCTATTACAGCCGTTCTTGAATAAGTTTGCCTAATTGTTTAACCGCCTGTTCTTCACGTTCTCCCCACTGCCACGCGGTATTAAAACGGAAAAAACGTGACCAGTTTTCACCGGTAGAAAACATTTTACCCGGCGCAATACTGATATGATGCGTCAGTGCCGCCAGGCTTAATTCGCCCGCATCTAACGGCGCGGGGAGTTCCAGCCAGAGAAAATAACCGCTGTCATTATGATGAATTTTCACTTCCGCAGGCAGATAACGCAGCAGTGCCTGCCAGGCACGTTGTTTACGCTCCGCAAGCTGGCGACGCAAGCGACGAAGATGGGCGTCGTATCGGCGCGTGGAAAGGTAATCCACCAGCGCAAGCTGCATCGGTGAGCTGGTGGAAAGCGTACTCATCAACTGCAAGCGTTGAATTTTACGTGCATGTTTTCCGGCGGCGACCCAACCAATACGAAAACCAGGCACCAGACATTTCGAAAACGAAGAGCAATGCAAAACACCATCGTGGTGATCCCACGCTTTCGCAGGCAGCGGTTTTTCCCGTCCAAAATAAAGTTCGCTGTAAACGTCATCTTCAATCAGCGTTACGTTGTACTGATTGAGCAACGCTACCAGCCGCGCTTTTTTCTGCGGCGTTAAGGTAAATCCGAGTGGATTCTGGCTATTAGTCATCAGCCAGCACGCTTTCACCGGATACTCCTGCAACGCCAGTTCCAGCGCCTTGAGATCAATCCCTTCTTTAACGTCCGTCGCCACCGATAACGCCTTCAGCCGTAACCGCTCCAGCGCCTGCAACGCGCCGTAGAAACAAGGATTCTCAACTATCACCCAATCGCCCGGTTCAGTGACCGCTTGTAAACTGAGGTTTAATGCCTCTAACGCCCCGGCGGTAATGACAATTTCATCAGGAGAAATAGTGATGCCCTGTAAGGCATAGCGACGAGCAATAGCCTGACGCAGTTCTGCGTTTCCTGGCGGTAAGTTTTCAATCACGCTCATCGCCGTGGCGGTTTTGCTTACCTGCGCCAGCGAGCGGTTTAGTTGTTGGAGGGGGAAAAGTCGCGGGTCGGGAAAGGCCGAGGCAAACGGAACTACCGACGGATCGCGACTGGCCTGCAACATATCAAAAATATAGGTGTTGATATCGACTGCTTCATCTCGTGTGACTGGAATGACTGGCGCTTTCGGCATTTTTATTGCCTGTGGCGCAACGTAATAACCCGACTGCGGTCGCGCGATAATATATCCCTGACTTTCGAGCAACTGATAGGCATGGCTGACAGTCATAAAGCTCATGCCAGAAAGCGCCACCTGGTCACGCAACGAAGGCAAACGATCGCCAGGTTGCCAGATACCCGACGCAATCTGCTCGCGTAATTGTTCTGCAAGCTGCTGGTATTTTTTCATTATCGAATCGTAATTATGTGCAGATGATTCGGCAGTCTATATCAGTTGTTAAAAATGACAACTTTTCGTTAACTGTAATTAAACCATCACCAGCGATAACTCTTTGCCAAGCGCCTTTGCCGCGAGCTGGACGGCGTCGATTTTTGTCGCATGGTGCAAATTAAATAGGCGAGTAATCTCCTGTTTAGGTTTGCCAATTCGTCTGGCTAACTCTTGCTGAGTGATTTCTGACTGTAAAAAAGCATTTAACAGCAATACTTTAGAGGCGATACTTAAAGGCACTTCAATAAAGTGATCGTTGTTAGTTAATGGCGAAGGCAACGGGATTAGCTCATTATCTTCAAAATAAAAATCAAATGCGGTCAGTAAAGCATCTTTTGCCGCTTCCATCGCTTCAGCAACTGTTTCGCCCTGGGTCAACGCTTCAGGGATATCCACAAAAGAAACCATATAACCGCCTTCCGGCGCGGGTGTAAGAGTGACGGGATAACGCATAATTTCGACTGTCTCTCGCATGTCATTAACCTTTTTAATTGGCGATTAACTCAAACCGAGTTGCTTCAGGATTGCTTTACGCAATGGTTCTTTTATCTCATCACTGGGGTGACGCGGCATGACACTGCGTCGCCCTTGAAACCTGAGTTTCAAATGGTTGCTGCCATTCGCCACATCGACGCCCTGAGATTCGAGCCAACGTCTGAACTCGCTTTGTTTCACATCGCCTCCCTGCCGCTGAGTATATCAACAAAGTAAACATTAGTGTTTACCTATGTGTGTAATTTGCTCGAAAATAGCACTAAATCGCCGCAACGGCAGAATGCAATGCAAAATCAGGAAGGAAGATTCCATAATTTCTTTGCGCTAATTTGCAAAACTGAATAATAACCTCAAGAAACGATCGGCATCATAGCGGCAAAAGGTAAGAAAAAGGTGGCAGGATGTTTACGAAGGCGTTATCGGTTGTCTTATTAACGTGTGCGCTGTTCTCAGGACAACTCATGGCAGGGCACAAAGGACATGAATTTGTGTGGGTAAAGAATGTGGATCATCAGCTGCGTCATGAAGCGGACAGCGATGAATTGCGTGCTGTGGCGGAAGAGTCGGCGGAAGGTTTGCGCGAGCATTTTTACTGGCAAAAATCGCGCAAACCAGAAGCGGGACAACGTTGAGTCATTTATTGCCGGATGCGGCGTGACGCCTTACCCGGCCAACAATATCATGCAGATTCAATAAGTTGTGAGTAACCAGAAAACTGGCGTTTTACCCTTTTCGCTTCGGCAATGTTTTCAGCAGCTCATCCGGACTTACGGAGGCGACAACACTTCCCGGTAACGGCATTTTCAGAATGTGATTTTTAATTTTGCCGATGACGTGCATCTCGCATGGGCGGCAATCAAACTTTAGCGTTAATACTTCATCGCCGTTAACCAGTTGCATTGGCGTCGCCTTCCAGCTTTTGATATTGCCTTTCGCCTGTTTCGGGCACAGATTAAAGGCAAAGCGCAGACAATGCTTAGTGATCATCACCGGGACTTCGCCCTTCTCTTCATGTGCCTCATACGCCGCGTCAATCAGCTGCACACCGTAGCGATGATAAAATTCACGCGCTTTCTGGTTGTATACGTTCGCGAGGAAACTCAGATGCGTTTGCGGATAAATCGGCGCAGGATCAGCAACCGGTTTACGGCTGCCCCGCTGGTAACCGGCAAGACGTGCAGCATCCAGCATGTCGGCGGCTTCACGGCGGAACTGGTTTAACAGACTGTTTGGTACAAACAGCGCACCCGGCAAATTAATTTGCACATCGCGGGCGTAATAGATGGTTTGCCCCAGTTTTGCCAGACCATCCTTTAGATTGTTCATTGCTTTTTCGGCGTTATTGGCTTCGTCGAACTGCCCGTCCAGCGTATGCGTGATGCTGACACCCTCTTCACTGGTGAGGGTCAGAATCAGTTGTTCCTGCCAGCCGCCCAGTTCAATGTCTACCGCCACCCGACGTTCGCTGGAGGTTTTTGTCAGTGCCTGCTGCCAGTTATGATCAAGATTACGGTTTAGTGGGTGATGCGGGCGAATTTTGTGCAACTCTGCTGGCATTTCATTGGGCCAGACGCGGTACTGATTTTCTCCGGTTTTCTCGACCGTATTGGCACGAAAGCCGACGACTTCACGTTTAATCATCACGTTCAGGCCATCGCCATTTGCCAGTGGTTCGGAAACGGCAACATCGAGATGATCTTTCGCCACTTTCAATACTTCACCCACCGGCAGGCCGATAAATTTCGGCGAATCGAACGCGCCAATATCGCCTTTACGGGCATTCACAAAATAATCTGTGCTACCACGGTGGAAAGTCTTTTCCGTCGATGGAACAAAGAAATGTTCAGTACGACCTGATGAAGCACGCGTCAGATCGACACGTTCTTCAATAATGGCATCCAGCATCTGGCGATAATGGGCGGTGATATTCTTCACGTAGCTCATATCTTTGTAACGCCCTTCAATCTTGAAGGAGCGTACGCCAGCATCAATCAGCGCGCCGAGGTTGGCAGTCTGATCGTTATCTTTCATCGACAGCAGATGTTTTTCATAGGAAACCACCCGCCCCTGATCGTCTTTCAATGTGTATGGCAAACGGCATGCCTGCGAGCAATCGCCACGGTTGGCGCTACGCCCTGTTTGCGCATGAGAAATATAGCACTGACCCGAATAGGCCACGCACAGTGCCCCATGAATAAAGAATTCAATGGTCGCGTCCGTGGCCTGGTGAATCGCGCGGATCTGCTCAAGATTCAGCTCTCGCGCCAGCACAATCTGCGTGAAGCCAACATCAGAGAGGAACTTCGCTTTTTCTACTGTGCGAATATCGCACTGCGTACTGGCGTGCAGTTCAATCGGCGGAATATCAAGTTCCAGAATCCCCATATCCTGAACAATCAGCGCGTCGACGCCGGTCTGGTAGAGGTCAGTAATCAGCCGTTGCGCGGGTTCCAGCTCATCATCATGCAAAATTGTGTTAAGCGTGACGAAAATTTTTGCACCATAACGATGGGCAAACGGCACCAGCTCGGCAATATCTTTCAGGCTATTACTGGCATTATGACGGGCACCAAAACCAGGGCCGCCGATATAAACAGCATCGGCACCGTGCAAAATAGCTTCGCGGGCAATGGCGGCATCGCGTGCCGGACTTAACAGTTCAAGACGATGAGAAGATACGGTCACTTTCTTATCCAGTAGCTGAAAAATGGCGGCTATTTTAGCCACAAGCGCGACGTTGCGAAATAGTTTTCCCGCTTAACTGCGCGGGTAATGGATGAGTGAATGAAAATGTACGGTTTGCTCCCCTCCATTACGATAGACATGCGTGACGTCTGCAGCAAATCGAGCGCCTTCTCCACAATTAAGGCTCTGCCATTCACCATCAACGCACAGATCAAGTTGTCCATCAATGACGACGACATGTTCGATTACCCCCTTTTCATGGGGCGTCGATTCGCTTATTGCACCGGGTGCCATCTGAATCGAGAAGTGTTCAAAGCAGAGTTGTGGATCATAAGGAAACAGCGAAGTGATCACCATCGCCTGCCGTTGTGGATCATAAACTGAAGGCGTAGCGGACTGCGGCGGAGAAATAAATGTTGAAAATGGCACGTTCAACCCGGTGGCAATTTTCCATAATGTCGCGACCGTCGGGCTGGATTCATTACGCTCAATCTGCCCTAACATCGCTTTAGAAACGCCCGTCGCTTCTGCCAGTCGCGAAAGACTCCAGCCGCGCTGCTGACGTAGTTGTTTAAGTGTGGTGGATAAAAAGCGAGCGAGATTTTCCATGCGACTCCTCCGGCAAAACGGAAGTTTATCACTTGTGCGTTATAACGGACAAATGCTACGGTACCTGTACGTTATAACGCACGAGGTGACTATGCGTCTGTTTTCTATTCCTCCACCCACGCTACTGGCGGGGTTTCTGGCGGTATTAATTGGCTACGCCAGTTCAGCGGCAATAATCTGGCAAGCAGCGATTGTCGCCGGAGCCACCACTGCACAAATCTCTGGCTGGATGACGGCGCTGGGGCTGGCAATGGGCGTCAGTACGCTGGCTCTGACATTATGGTATCGCGTACCTGTTCTCACCGCATGGTCAACGCCTGGCGCGGCTTTGTTGGTCACCGGATTACAGGGATTAACACTTAACGAAGCCATCGGCGTTTTTATTGTCACCAACGCGTTAATAGTCCTCTGCGGCATAACGGGACTCTTTGCTCGTCTGATGCGCATTATTCCGCACTCGCTTGCGGCGGCAATGCTTGCCGGGATTTTATTACGCTTTGGTTTACAGGCGTTTGCCAGTCTGGATGGTCAATTTACGTTGTGTGGCAGTATGTTGCTGGTATGGCTGGCAACCAGGGCCGTTGCGCCGCGCTATGCGGTAATTGCCGCGATGATTATTGGGATCGTGATCGTTATGGCGCAAGGTGACGTTGTCACAAATGATGTTGTCTTTAACCCCGTTCTCCCCACTTATATTACCCCTGATTTTTCGTTTGCTCACAGTCTGAGCGTTGCACTCCCCCTTTTTCTGGTGACGATGGCATCGCAAAACGCACCGGGTATCGCAGCAATGAAAGCTGCCGGGTATTCGGCTCCTGTTTCGCCGTTGATTGTGTTTACTGGATTGCTGGCGCTTGTTTTTTCCCCTTTCGGCGTTTATTCCGTCGGTATTGCGGCAATCACCGCGGCTATTTGTCAAAGCCCGGAAGCGCATCCGGATAAAGATCAACGTTGGCTGGCAGCTGCCGTTGCAGGCATTTTTTATTTGCTCGCAGGTCTTTTTGGTAGTGCTATTACCGGGATGATGGCTGCCCTGCCCGTAAGTTGGATCCAGATGCTGGCAGGTCTGGCGCTGTTGAGTACCATTGGCGGCAGTTTGTATCAGGCGCTGCATAATGAGCGTGAGCGCGACGCGGCGGTGGTGGCATTTCTGGTAACGGCAAGTGGATTGACGCTGGTCGGGATTGGTTCTGCGTTCTGGGGATTAATTGCCGGAGGCGTTTGTTACGTGGTGTTGAATTTAATCGCTCACAGAAACCGATAATAAAAAGCGCCATCTTACGATGGCGCAGCTGGAATTACTTTTTGTTAACGTCAAACATAGTGGCATCGGTCGCCATGTCATCAATAACTTGTTTAATATTTTCGAAAGCCATTGGCGTACTTTCGTTATTCAGGTCTTTACCTTCGCCCTGACGAACGACTTTGATAACCGGTTTATTAGTAGCTGCATCAATCAGCTCACCTTCAAAATAGAGGCGAGTATCCATGGTACGGTGGCCCGTCGCCATTTGCGTCCCCGCGACCACTAATGCGACAGGAACCACTTCATAGAATTGCAGCCCTTCTTTGCTGGTATCAACACCGGTAATGGCCCCACGGAAAATCAGACTACGCGGCCCAGCGGTGGTAACCAGTGGTTTACGCTGCGCAATCGCTTCTTTCATTTCGGTGTTGGTATAACTCAAAATTTTATCCAGAACTTTCTGCCCTACCTGGGTAGATGGTTTCGGTACCGGATAATAAGTGACTGGGTTCCAGACGATGCTGTCATATTTGCTTTGATCAAAACTCGGGTCTACCCAACGTAAAACAGGTTTACCTGTTGCTGAGGTTGTTTCTTTTAAATCAGAGTAATTGTTTAAAAAACCAGAATATTTATCTGGCTGGGTGATTTTAGAGGCACAACCAGACAGAGCCAACAAGCCGCATAAAGCTGCAACTTTCGCAATTGATGTGGTACGCATGAATAGTTTCCTGAGATGATTATATTACTTTCTAAGTTATAGCAAAAAGCGCCGCTTCGTGTTGTGGCAAAAAAAGTGTTGGTGAAAATAAATTTTTCAGCCCCTTTTCAGACGACATAGTCAATGCCGAAAAAGGGGCTAAGTCAATCATCAGTAGTTAAATTTCAGTAAGTTAAGCTGCTAAAAAACTTCGACTACTGTGATTAATTTCACATCCATTCGATAAAAATTATGCTTACCGAAAAGAAGAACAGTAAACCATCTCAGCGGGGGAATTATCACGCGCCTTGTTCTTAGCGGGTCATTTTTTACGTGCCAGCATCGTGGCGAAACGCAGTTTAATACGATTACCGTTGGCGTCGGTGCGGTGCAGCTCGCCGACGTCTTCATTGTATTTCACCATCTCCCAGCCTTCGTAATATCGACGTAATTCTCCCTCTTTGAAGGCAAACGGGAAGCCGACGGTACATGGATAATCAGCGGTATCCATCGCCGCCACAATCAGGTTGTAACCGCCAGGTTTAGTGCAACGTTGCATATTGGCAATCAGCCCTGGGATGGTTTTAGCCTCAAGGAACATCAGCACCACAGTCGAAAGAATAAAATCGTATTGCCCATCAAACGTAAGGTTATTCAGATCAACGACCCGAGTGTGTAAATTATCCAGATTTTCAATGGATTTAATGCGCTCGACGTTGGCGATACTCATGGCATTTTTATCCCATGCGTCAACTTCATAACCATTGGCTGCCAGGTAAAGACTGTTACGACCATTGCCACAGCCCAGATCCAGCGTTTTACCGGGTTTAACCACTTTCACCGCTTCCAGTACTTCAGAGTGTGTGCGGGTTAATTCATACTTATCAGTAAAATAGTTTTCGTCACGAATGATCATTCTTTGTCCTCAGCTTTCATTAAAACGGCGCGCTCGGTTCTGATTAACAATTTCCCCTGCATCAGAAGCGCGAAAGTACGGATGAGCAGTATTGCAATTATAAAATTGGTAAAGATAAACAGCGGCACCGCCAGCGTATGGAAAAATCCATTATCGCTGCCACTCCCCAGATGCAAACCGGTGGTTGCCAGTGCAGATACGCCGAACGAGAAACTCCAGAATGAAGCATTAAATGGCTGGGAGAGATACCATGGCATCAGACGTAGCATAAACAGCAGTTGCAGCAGCCCATAACCGAAAAGCATTTTCGCCAGCGTGTCACCCTCGCCGCCGTTGACGCTCAGCCAGGCACTACAGGCCACCAGCGCAGGAGCGAGCTGAATGCCGAGTGATGTCCGCAGCGCCGTGGGTAATTCTCCCGAACTGCGCAGTCGCTGCAAGATCACCGGTTCCAGGCTTAACCATGAGAAAACGCCTGCGCCTAAAAACACCAGACCGGCGTCGGTGTAGCCCAATGCACCACAGGCCATTGCGCTGATAAAGTTGTTGGCAACTGTCGGCAGATACAGTCCAGGCGTGGTAGCTTCTTCAGGATGAGATCCGCGCCATAATCCCGCAGTTTGCCAGGCGGCATAAGCCAACTGAACCACGACACCAAAACTGAACAGGCACACCGCCAGTGGGCGAAACCACGGAACAAAACCAATCGCCACCAGCATCGTCGTTGCCGGAAACAAACTCACAAAACTGCTCATCACTGGATGGCGAACTTCCGCCAGCACGCTATGCGGAAAGCGTATGAGTCGGGTAATAAATGCGCTAGTCAATAATCCCCAGATGATCATCGCCAGAATCACTAGCCCATCCCCTAACCAGTGGCTGACCTGCCAAACCTGGCTGGCATAGCGCCAGGCAAATCCCATCCCTATCGTCCCCAACACAATACCAAAGTAGCCTGCCGGCAAATTGAGCACTTTATCGCTCTGCATCTTCTTACTCATTTTGTTTAATTTATAAAGTATATTTGAAATGCATTTTATGGAATTTTCTCGAGCATAGCCAGAGCCGCAGAATTTGCTACGGTTATAGTAAGTCACCTGTGGGAAAACGCTATGCGCAAATATCGTCTAAGTGAAGAACAGCGAGCCTTTAGTTATCAGGAAGATGGCACTAAAAAAAATGTGTTATTACGGCAGATTATCGCCATTAGCGATTTTAACGATGTGATAGCAGGAACCGCTGGCGGCTGGATCGATCGCGAAACGGTGTTAGCACAGGAAGGAAATTGCTGGATTTACGACCAGAATGCTATTGCGTTCGGCGGAACGGTGATTTCCGGTAATACGCGTATCACCGGCACCAGCGTGCTGTGGGGAGAGGTTTACGCAACGGATAACGTCTGGATCGATAATAGTGAAATCAGCCAGGGTGCATATATAAGTGACAGTGTCACCATTCATGACTCATTAGTTTACGGGCAATGTAGAATATTTGGTCACGCCTTAATTGATCAACATTCTATGATCGTCGCCGCACAAGGCTTAACGCCCGACCATCAACTCCTGCTCCAAATTTATGATCGCGCAAGGGTTAGCGCCTCGCGTATTGTCCACCAGGCACAAATTTATGGCGATGCCGTCGTCCGGTATGCTTTTATTGAACATCGCGCCGAAGTTTTTGATTTTGCCAGCGTTGAAGGTAATGAAGAGAACAACGTCTGGCTATGCGATTGCGCTAAAGTCTACGGTCACGCGCAGGTGAAAGCTGGCATAGAAGAAGATGCCATTCCGACGATTCATTACAGTTCGCAGGTGGCGGAATATGCCATTGTGGAAGGTAATTGTGTGTTAAAACATCATGTCTTGATTGGCGGAAATGCCGTGGTATGTGGCGGACCGATTCTGCTCGACGAGCACGTTGTCATACAAGGTGAGAGCCGTATTACAGGTGCGGTGATAATTGAAAACCATGTGGAGTTAACCGACCACGCCGTCGTTGAAGCCTTTGATGGCGACACGGTTCATGTCCGTGGTCCAAAAGTCATTAACGGCGAGGAACGCATTACTCGAACGCCACTGGCAGGGTTATTGTGAATCGATAATAAGCGCGTATAAGTTCACATCATCATAGGCATAATTCAGGAACTCAGCCTGTTTCAGGCAACCTTCAAGGATAAAACCATTACGCAAAGCGACCTGGTTGCTTTGCGCATTGTCCACCCGACATTTGATCACGAAGCGTCTAAGTTCACCAGACTGGGCGTAATGATGAATCAATGCCTGCAGCGCCTGAGAAATGATCCCCTGCCCCTGATGAGATTCGTCCAGCCAGTAGCCGATTTCAGCGGTTTTATTCAGTGGTTCAATACGATTAAACGAGATAACGCCGATAAGTTCATCTTCTTTGAAAATCATGAACATTTTGGCATATCCGCGTTGATGCAACATTACATTGCCCTGCACCGTTTTTCGCGTGTCCTCTTCACTTTGAACAAACTGCGGCCAGTTTAGCGACTGCTGTAACCAGGTTTTATTTTTACAGATTAACTGATAAAGAGGAGTGACGTGATTTTCTGCAACAGCATGTAATTCAAGTGATTCGCTTACTTTTATCGTTTCAGTCATCTTATCTCCAGTCAATCCATGCAGTTGTTAAAAAAGCCGCCTGGCTGGCGGCTTAGGAAAGTTTACACCTCTTTGACGCTCTCCTGCTGCAGGATTTTGAGCATCTCATCTTTTAACTGTAACTTTTGTTTTTTCATGCGGACCACTTCCGCATTGTACCCTCGACCGTCGGAACCTTCCTTTCTGGCAATTTCATGATCAAGTTTATTGTGTTTATCGAACAAGGACATAAAGCGAGGATTTTCGTTTTTCAGACGGGATATTAAATCTCGGTATTCTGGAAACATACGCACTCCCTGTTAGTGGCTGACAAGGTGTATCTGAAATACACACTATCAGATTACTCATTTAACTTAGGGAAAAATGCGAGCGGGATCGTGTTTAACCAGACGGCACCTCCCGAAGAAGGTGCCGAAGAAAAAACGATTAACTCATCACGCGGTCGTCAACATACTGACGTTTATCCGGCGCTGGCGGGAAATACTGATACAGCCATGTTTCACTGATAGCGTCGCCCTGACAACGCAGATACATCCGCATATCGACCGGATCAGTGGAGTCCGAAGTCGGATACCAGTCAAACTGAATACGATAACCATCAATGGGTTCAATATAGAGAATTTCGATTTGCTTCGCTTCCCCACTGGAAAGCGTAATCACCGGCTCAATGCCTTTTGGCGCGGCAGCTTTCAGATCACCACCAACGAAATCGACGGCAAAACGACGCGCCCATTTTTCGGGATAGTGTTCACCTGGCGCCCAACCTTCCGGGAAACCACCCATGCCGGTACGCGTCGCCATAACGCGCGCTAATGGGCAATGAACAGGCGGTTGCGCACTCCAGTACAGACGATACTGGAATGCAAACTCATCACCCGCTTTTACAGCTTTTTCTGGCTGCCAGAAGCAGACAATGTTATCCAGCGTTTCACCCGTAGTTGGGATTTCCATCAGGCCGATGGTGCCCTTACCCCACTTGTTACGCGGCTCCACCCACAGACTTGGGCGTTTGTTATACCAGCCCATAATGTCCTGATAATGGGAGAAATCACGATCCAGTTGCAATAAACCAAACCCTTTCGGGTTGTTGTCGGTGTAAGCATTGAACTGCAATTTTTGTGGATTGTTCAGCGGACGACAAATCCACTCGCCGTTACCCCGCCACATGGACAAACGATCAGAGTCATGGATTTGCGGATGAATGGTGTCGCACATCCGACGTTCATTAGTACCGCAGCTGAACATACTGGTCATCGGCGCAATGCCCAGCTGTTTAATGTCTTTGCGCGCATACAGGTGATTTTCCACATCCATAATCACCTGACTTTTCTCGCAATGGATAGTGAACTTATAGGCACCAGTAATGCTGGCGCTATCGAGCAACGCATAAACGGTAAAGGTGGTTGCCCCCGGTTTTACCGTATCAAACCAGAAGGCGGTAAAGTCGGGGAACTCTTCTTTACTGTCGGTGTAAGTGTCGATCGCCAGGCCGCGAGCCGACAAACCGTATTGATATGTATCATCAACCGCGCGGAAATAACTCGCGCCGAGGAATGATACGACATCACGGCGCGCCAGTTCGGGGGCTTTAAACACGCGAAAACCGGCAAAACCGAGATCACTTTGCCCTTCTAATTGTTTGGTATCAACACCCGCATCGTTGTATTTGAACAACTCCGGGCGAAAGTGAATTTCACGCGCCAGATGTGTTGCTGGATCTACAGAAAACATACGAACGCGGCGACGGAATCCCATTCCCATATGGAAGAACTGAGCGTCCAGTTGACGGTTCTCAACGTTATGCCAGAGCGATTTTTCGGCGTCGTATTGAATACTGTTATAAGCCTGCGGCGTCATTGTCGCCAGAGTGTCAGGTAACGGACGCGGCGCACCACGCCACGCTGTTTGCGCTAAGTCGTGCGCCATTGACTGTAGAATGGAGAAGTCAAAACGTTGGGTTTGCCCGTCGGCAATATCAGAATCTGCCGCGAATGCCGCCTGAGAAAAAAGAGAAGCAATGCCGCTGGTACCGCACACGGCGGCCATAGCCATTGAACCTTTAATAAATCGTCTACGATCCATACCTGAAAGTGAGTCCTTCTGGTGTTGTGAATGGTCCCGCGCTGGTCGTTTTCAGCGGCAAGAAAGTGCTTATTTATGACCGCTCACTCTAGACAATATTTATTAATAATCCAATTGTTGAACTGAGAGAATATGCATAAATCGGCAATTTTTTTATGTCGATGGGATGAGCCTGATTCGTTTGTAAAATCAGGCAAATTTTTGCAAAGGCGGATGGTCAGAATTTAAAGCAAACCACAGCGACGTTTACTGCGTTCTTCCGCTTCCTGATAAAGCTGGAACTCATCCAAAACCGGACAACCCAACGCCTGCTCAAATGCCTCGCGACTGGCATTACCGTGATTGCGTGCCTGCGTTTCATTACCCAGATTTGACTGGAAGATCCCCGCCGCGCTAACGGGCAAGAAATCTTCATAGGTAATGGGTTGCGCCACTACCCAACCACGTTCAATTAAGGGCTGTGGATCGTCTCCGGGATGAATCGCCTGACGATGCGCCTCACCTGAAGGCGTCAGACGGTACCGGAACCATGCCAACCCTTGCTGACGCATTAAAAACTCACTGTCAGGAAAAGTGCGGAAGGTTTCCTGTAAATGCATTTGGTGAGTGAGATTATCCTGCCCGGTTCCAGCGTTACGCAGAAGATCATCATACAGTTGTCGCCCTTTCGGCGTTAATGCCACACCACGCTGCTCTATTTCACCAAAGCGCGCGGTATGCGTACCCTGTTTCTGCCCTGCAAACAACACCGTCTCTTCCAGTGCTTTAAAGCTGGTCTGGCGTAGTAAAATAGGTACCTCGCGGCGCGGCGGCCCTTCGATCAGAATTTTGGGTTCAATCCCGCATTCAGGCATCATCGACTGCACCCGGTCAATATCCAGCGTACGTGGCGTCAGGTGGTTGATATGGCATCCAGGAAAACAGACCACATCAGCAATCAACCGATGTTCGTTGTGCAAGGCGCGATAGGTTTCTTCATCTACCGTTGCTGACTGGTGCCAACGAAACGTTTCCAGGGCTTCCTGCACAAACTCCTGTGCCTGTGTTTCGTTAAAACCGCGCCGCTGCTCATATTCCTCTAACAGTTGTCGACAACGTGGGGTGAAGATATCGCGCTGACGCAGAATCTCCGCCGCTTTCTGGCGCAAAATTTCGTTCTCGATAAGCTCAAGGCGGAGTAATGAAGTAAAAACGCGGAAGGGATTACGCGCCAGAGAAGCATCATCAATGGGCCGAAATGCTGTCGAATGTACCGGCACCCCCGCCTGCGAGAGATCGTAATAGCTCACCGGGTACATCCCCATAATGGCAAACATCCGCCGAAGAGTAGCAAGCTCTTGTGCAGTCCCAACACGAATCGCCCCATGACGTTCAACATTCAGTCGCGCCAGCTCGTCTGCATTTACCATTTTTTCGTGCAGTTGAGGATTGTTTTCCAGCACAGCCAGATTCACATCAGCTACCAGTTCCAGCAGCGTGCCGTACTGCGGAACTTCTTGCTGGTACATGGCTGACATTGCCTGCGAAAACTGTTCCCGAATCTCATCCGCCGTGATGCTGTTCGCCATAGTGTCTGCCTCCAGTGGTCAGTAATCTGGAGTGTAGGTAACCGCATTCACTCCGGCGGGAAGAATTTACAAACTGTGATCTCGCCGCGAAAACATCAATATTATCCATTTTGCTGTAACATAATTGCTTTAATTGTTAATAATATTTTGCAATCAAGTTATCATAATCAAACAACTTCACTTGTCAGCGACACCGCTTCGTTTTTAACATCGCTTATGGAAAAAAATAGTCTGTTTAGTCAGCGCATCCGTTTGCGCCACCTTCATACATTCGTAGCTGTCGCACAACAAGGAACTTTGGGGCGCGCGGCTGAAACCCTTAATTTGAGTCAACCTGCGCTCTCTAAGACATTGAATGAACTGGAGCAGCTGACGGGCGCTCGCTTGTTTGAGCGTGGTCGTCAGGGGGCGCAACTTACCTTACCCGGCGAACAATTTTTAACGCATGCAGTCAGAGTGCTTGACGCCATCAACACTGCCGGACAGTCGCTTCATCGTAAAGAAGGTCTTAATAATGATGTCGTCAGGGTTGGTGCACTACCGACTGCGGCACTGGGGATATTACCTTCGGTTATAGGTCAGTTTCATCAGCAACAAAAAGAGACGACCTTGCAAGTTGCGACAATGAGTAACCCTATGATTCTGGCGGGTTTAAAAACCGGGGAAATCGATATCGGCATTGGTCGGATGTCAGATCCTGAACTGATGACCGGACTTAATTACGAACTGCTGTTTCTTGAATCGCTGAAGCTGGTTGTCCGCCCTAATCATCCGCTACTTCAGGAGAACGTAACGCTAAGCCGGGTGCTGGAATGGCCGGTCATTGTATCACCAGAAGGCACTGCGCCACGCCAGCATTCAGATGCATTAGTGCAGAGCCAGGGATGTAAAATTCCTTCGGGTTGTATCGAAACGCTGTCTGCTTCGCTATCTCGTCAACTTACGGTTGAATACGACTACGTGTGGTTTGTCCCTTCTGGCGCTGTAAAAGACGACCTGCGTCATGCCACGCTGGTGGCCCTGCCTGTTCCGGGACATGGTGCAGGCGAACCGATTGGAATACTGACCCGCGTAGATGCAACGTTCTCTTCTGGTTGCCAGTTGATGATTAACGCTATTCGAAAATCAATGCCGTTCTGAAAGGTGAAGGGATCTGTCGATCCCTTCCTTGAACATTTTCACACCGTAGCGAAACTAACTGGTTCACCCGCTCCGCGAGGTTCTGCCGACACAGAATGTTTGTTCAGACGGAATACGTCCACCGCCTCAGTTAATCGTGCAGCCTGTTCTTCAAGGGACACCGCCGCTGCTGAGGCTTCTTCTACCAGAGAAGCATTCTGTTGCGTCACCTTATCCATTTCAGAAATCGCCTGGCTAACCTGCGTTATGCCCCTACTTTGCTCATCCGAGGCGGCGGCAATTTCCTGCATGATATGTGTGACACTCGCGACGGCATCAACAATAGTGCTCATGGTTTTCCCTGCCGTTGCCACCTCATCCGACCCCAGGTCAATTAACCTGACTGATTCACTGATCAAGCCTTCAATCTCTTTCGCCGCCTGAGCGCTGCGGCTTGCGAGTGTCCGTACTTCGCTGGCGACAACGGCAAATCCACGTCCTTGCTCACCCGCTCGCGCGGCTTCAACGGCAGCATTCAATGCCAGAATATTCGTCTGGAAAGCAATACTGTTGATGACGGCGGTGATCTCGGAAATTTTCTTCGAACTCGTGGAGATAGCGCCCATCGTTTTTACTACACCGGAAACCGTCTGCCCGCCATCGCTGGCTTTAATAGAAGCCTCCTGCGCCAGTTTGCTGGCATGATGCGCGTTATCTGCATTCTGTTTCACCGTCGCAGTGAGTTGCTCCATGCTGGCGGCAGTTTGTTCAATTGCCGCCGCTTGTTCTTCAGTGCGAGATGAAAGGTCCGCATTGCCAGCTGAAATTTCGCTGGTGCCACGATAAATCTCTTCCGCACCCTGTCGAACAGTCCCTACTGTCATCCCCAGTGAATGCTGCATTTGCTGTAAATGACGACTTAAGCGACCGATTTCATTACGACCCGCCGGTTCATCATTCATCGTCAGATCACCACTGGCGATTTTTTCAATCCGTTGTGCGGCATGTTGCAGTGGACGAATGACGATCCGACGTAGCACTATAAATGTTATCAGCGTCATGACCAGGGCAAGCACAAACGCGCCAATCATGAACATCCCACCCAGGCGGGTGCGCTGATGGGCCAGTTCCGCCAGTTGGTTGGCTCTGGCGCTACGTATCTTAACGGCTTTGCTCAAAATATCGGTATAAGCATTATCCAGCGGTCGGATCTGCTCACTTTCATGATTGATAATCGCTTCAAACATGCCATTTTTGGCATATTTCAACATCGGTTGCATACCCGTGATATAAGCCTGGAAGCGTTGATTTAATTCAGTGTCGAGGGCTTCATCAGCAGGTGTTTTCACCGACCGATTCTGATAAGCACGATAACCTTGCTGCGACTGTTTAATCTCCGATTCGGCTTGCGCAATATTTCGCTTCATTGCTTCCATTTCAGCAATACGACTCGCAGCACCAGCCTGAATCATATTGATCCGGGCTGAACGCAAAAAATCTGAACTGTTCGCTAACCCGGTCCGAATCTCAATCTCCGCAGTAACATCACGCTGATCGCGATCGGCCTGCCAGAGGAAATAGCCAGCCAGAGCTGAACTTAATGCGAATAGAACTAAGATACCGCCAAGAATGCAGGCAAATAACGGAACCAGCCTGATGTGATGCAAAAAACCTAATCGCTGTGAGGGAGTTGTATTCATTACCGTTGTCTCTCGTCCAGGTTTACTCCTGATAGAAAGTCATCGGCACTTGACGGTAATTACTTATGACCAAAAACCTCTTTGCGTCACATTTTTACAACAATTATTGCAGAGAAAATTAATGCTATTGGAATGAAGAGAGTAACGAATGGCTAAACCGAATGACAAAAAATTCTGGAAAACAGCACGCAATTTCGTGAAGTGATTATTTTCGTCCCTAAGGAAAACTCATAGGATGCCTGCGGGTGCCTGAGACTTTCTGTTTTCAGGCTAACCGGGAATCAGAAAGACGAAGGCCCCGACCGATATTTCTATCAACCGAGGCCAACGAATGAACCAAGCAATTCAGATGTTAGCCTCTTACCCGCCATCCGGCAAGGAGAAAGGCTATGAAGCGCAACCCTCTGGTGGTGTGTCTGCTCATTATCTGCATTACGATTCTGACATTCACACTCCTGACCCGACAAACGCTCTACGAACTGCGGTTCCGGGACGGTGATAAGGAGGTTGCTGCGCTCATGGCCTGCACGTCCAGGTAAGGGCAAGCGCGGGGATTTTCCCCGCGCATCTGACTAGCAGATTCATTTTCTCATGGCACCCCTTTTACACTTCAGTTAGTGCATGTTTTTTTCGATGCACTAATAGAACCATCATTACAAACAAATTTGCCGCCTGCCGTACAGTGTGAGATCCCCCCTTTCGAACCAGAACAGGGTTTGCGCCCGGCATCGGCATAAAAGGAAACAAGCGCTCCCATAACCAAGATAAGTGCCAATTTTTTCATATAACCTCCATGGTTTATCGAATCTTATGTTCGATTTGAACGTTATACGCTGGTTTATTTTGATACCGTTGATGAGATCAAAGATCGGGTGAATTGATTAAAAATAAGCCAGATGGACGTATGGATAAGGATTATGGTTTTATTTGTCATACAAATAAATATAATAGGCGCTTCCGATGTAGACCCGTATTCTTCGCCTGTACCACGGGTCGGTTTTAGTACAGGCGTTTTCTTTAAATATCCTTCAGGAACGTTTACGCGGCATCATGCGTAGAAGTGTGTTGTCCTTCCAGAAATAGTGGTGTGCCAGTGCAGCCGCAGCGTGCAACCCGATGACAAAATATCCCAGATTCGCCAGCATTTCATGCCACGACTTTAAGCTATCAACCCGTTCGAAATTGGCCTCTGAAGCGTAAGGCATCGTCAAACCAAACGCAAACCATGGGTTACCCCGGTTATACATCATCACCAAACCAATCACTGGCAGCGCAATAAACAGGAGATAGATCACCAAATGTCCCAAATGCGCCAGTCCCGTCATCATCGGTTTTGGCTTAGGTATAATCGGCGGGGTTGGGTATTTCAGCCTTAACAAAAGACGAACCACCATCAGCACGAGAATTGATATGCCACAGGAAACATGAATCATGTTGATGAGTGGTCGATCGCTACGTGGGAAGAAACCACGAAACTCCATTGCGCAATACGCTGCGATAACCAGCAAAAAGACCAGCCAGTGAATGCTGATTTGTAACCTTGAGTATTTTTTTTCCATAACATTTCCTGCTTTAAAACAATTTTCCGTTAACATAACGAGCTTTTCTTAAAATTTCATTAAATATTGTTCACCCGTTTTCAGTACGTTACGTTTCACGGCAAGAATGTAGATTGCCCATCCCGCCATCCTGGTCTAAGCCTGGAAAGGATCAATTTTCATCCGAACGTTCCTGACAGGAGAAAACCATGAGTAAAGTTGGTATTAACGGTTTTGGTCGTATCGGTCGACTGGTATTGCGTCGATTACTTGAAGTCAAAAGCAACATAGATGTTGTCGCTATTAATGATCTCACTTCCCCAAAAATTCTCGCCTACCTGCTGAAACATGATTCAAACTATGGACCGTTCCCCTGGCGCGTTGATTTTACGGAAGATTCACTTATCGTTGATGGGAAAAGTATCGCGGTTTACGCCGAAAAAGAGGCTAAAAATATTCCGTGGAAAGCGAAAGGCGCAGAAATCATTGTCGAATGTACTGGCTTTTATACCTCCGCCGAGAAATCGCAGGCGCATCTTGATGCTGGTGCGAAGAAGGTGTTGATTTCCGCCCCTGCCGGTGAAATGAAAACCATCGTTTATAACGTCAATGACGACACACTGGATGGCAACGACACCATTGTTTCCGTGGCGTCATGCACCACTAATTGTCTTGCACCGATGGCCAAAGCCTTGCACGACAGTTTCGGAATAGAAGTCGGCACGATGACGACCATTCATGCCTATACCGGCACTCAGTCACTGGTGGATGGCCCGCGTGGTAAAGATCTACGCGCTTCACGTGCAGCGGCAGAAAATATCATTCCCCACACTACGGGGGCGGCAAAAGCCATTGGTCTGGTGATCCCAGAACTGAGCGGCAAACTGAAAGGTCATGCACAACGCGTACCCGTGAAAACCGGTTCGGTGACTGAACTGGTGTCTATTCTTGGAAAAAAAGTGACTGCCGAAGAGGTGAACAACGCGCTTAAAAACGCGACAAACAATAACGAGTCATTTGGTTATACCGATGAAGAAATAGTCTCTTCTGATATCATAGGCAGCCATTTCGGGTCGGTGTTTGATGCCACGCAAACCGAAATTACCGCCGTGGGCGATTTACAACTGGTGAAAACGGTCGCCTGGTACGATAACGAATATGGCTTCGTCACACAGCTCATTCGCACCCTCGAAAAATTCGCTAAACTCTGACGCACACAGGCGGAGGAAAAAACCTCCGCCTCTTTCACTCATTACGACTGTAAATAAACCACCTGGGTCTGCAGGTATTCATGCAGGCCATGTTTGCCATCTGCGCCGCCAATACCGGATTTACGCCATCCGGCGTGGAATCCTTGCATAGCTTCGAAGTTTTCACGGTTGATGTAAGTTTCACCAAACTTCAGCCCTTTAATGGCTTTCATCGCGACGTTCAGATTTTGGGTATAGAGTGATGAGGTCAGGCCGTAATCACTGTCATTAGCCATTGAGATAGCCTCTTCCAGCGTGTCAAATGCGACCACTGGCAGCACCGGGCCAAAGGTTTCCTCGTGCATAATCGACATTTCCTGGCGAACATCCAGCAGCAATGTCGGCGGATAATAATATCCTTTCCCCTCTACTGCCTTGCCCCCCAACGCCACTCTCGCCCCCTCTTCTACTGCGCGCGCCACTTTTTGCTCGACCCTTTCCAGCGCCGCGGCGTTAATCAACGGCCCCATCGCAATGTCGTTGCGCTCAGCGGGGTTACCAAATTGCACCGCCTGCATCGCTTCACCCAGCCGATTGACGAACTGATCATAAATGCCTTTCTGTACATAAACACGTTCTGCACAGTTACACACTTGTCCACTATTAATGACGCGTGAATCAACGATGGCTTTGACTGCCAGTTCAAGATCGGCATCGTCCATTACGATAGCTGGTGCTTTACCACCCAATTCCAGACACACTTTTGTGATGTTTTTTGCTGCAGTCGCCATGATCTTTTCACCTGCAGAGACGCTGCCTGTCATACTGACCATTGCGACCTTTGGGTTACCCGCCAGTTCTTGCCCAACGGTTTCACCACGCCCCAGCACAAGGTTAAACACACCGCGTGGAAGGCCTATTTCATCGACAATTTTGGCAAAAGCAATCGCATTGTTTGGTGTAAATTCACTGGGTTTAATGACGATGGTATTACCGGTCAAAAGAGCGGGAGCCATTTTGCGGGCAATGAGGAAGAACGGGAAGTTCCACGGCAGAATGCCGGTAGTCACGCCAAGCGCACGTTTAAACAGAAGAATATTTTCTCCTGGACGATCGCTTTGAATAATCTCACCTTCATAACGCCGTGCCCACTCCGCCATGTAATCGATATAGTCCGCAGTAAAAGCCACTTCAACTTCAGCCAGCTGCTGGATCTTGCCCCCTTCTTCAACAATCAGCGCACTGATTTCACCGGCGCGTTCGCGGATCCCGGCGGAGATTTTGCGCAACCAACTGGCGCGTTCAATGGCAGGCAACGCTTCCCATTCTGGTTGTGCACGTTCTGCTGCATCGATTGCCTTACGGGCATCCTCGGCCTGACCATCGGGTATGCGGGAAATGACCGCCTCTGTAGCAGGGTTTACCACATCAATCCATGCGTCTCCACGCCAGGTAACAAACTGTCCATCGATATACATAGGATGTTGAACGGGTACTGACATGGGCGACTCCTGTGATTTATATGTTTGTTTTTGGTAAATGCATTGTTAATTAACATCAATCATCATAGAGACGGCATCGTGAAAGGACAATTCTGTGAAGGGCTTCATAAAAACAAGTGTAAAAGGAATAAAAGGCAGAAATAAACGTCAGGAGTCATGCCCGTTTGCAAACAAGTGGTTCACAAACGGGCAATTTTTAACGTAACGAGCGACTTTCCATCGCCTCGATGAGCACCGCATCGTGTTTCAGCGTTTGCCATGCCTGGATGACTTCTGCCGGAAAATCAACGTGAACAATAAAATCTCGCCCGCGGGGACCGTAGCCATCGCTATCATCGTGTAAACGCGGCAGCTCGCCAGTGAGTAGTGATAGATAACGCTCAACCGGCCATAATCCTTGTAACTGATTAATAAAGATTACACTGTCTGCGTTATTTCCTAACTGAGGAACGAATCCGGGATAACTCAACCAGCGTGGTGCATCGGGATTGTCCCCGGTCATACGGCGGAACGTCGCCATCGTGCGCCGCTGCATGGTGGGGTCCTGAACAACGATAGCTGTGTGAACTCGTTCTACGGCCTGATTCAATAGCGCGATGCTAAAGCGTGCGTTTTCACCACAGTTTGTTGACTGGTCTTCAATCCAGATTTTTTCATGCGGAATATGCCAGAACTGATGAGCGATATCCGCCAGGATGGTCGCTTCTGCTCTGCCAGTGGTGCGGATAGTGTTGTAGTGCGGATGCTGTGCGATGGCGCTATACAAAAAAGTTGTCGAGTGACCGATACCACCACTAATCAGTAAAGGAATTTGCTGATCGCGAGCAATCTTACATGCCGCGTCGATAGTCGGCATAACCGCATTGCCTGCAAGGATCACGCAATCGGCCTGATACGGCACCTCACCGGAGAAATCATCCTGCGCCAGCCACTGTCCGATAACATTTATAGCATCTATGGTTGCCGGCGAAAGCGTCGGAAACGGGGTAATGTTCATGGTTCCTCCTTATCGTTCCTTTAAGAATACTGCGTGAGATAATAGTGAGAAGCGGAGCACTCTGAAAGGAAGATGATCCTTTTTCTATCGCGCCATCGCGAACCAGACACTGGTTTTAGTCATACTGTATTTGCGGAGAAACTGTTGATAAAACATCAATAACATAATGTTCTATCATTTTTAAGTGACAGATAAGTTGGTGTGATATTTATGAAATATTCATTCTTATATTTCTCAATCAATGGGAACATTTGCAACACGCTCATTAATGGGAAATCCTTAAATTTAAATTGAATAATATCTGGCCTGAGCTATAAACTACTATCCGTCTAAGGAGACAAATTGTCCTTTTTATTCATCAACATAATACTATATGTCGAGAAACATACATGGAAAAAATGTTTCAAATTTTAGAAACCGCCTGGCCTGCCGTAAAAACAACAGGACTTACAGGTTGCGTAACCGCTCCGGAAACTGAAGATAACCTTCTTTTATTTGAGGATAAATACGCAACACATATTCCAAAAGACTATCGGCAGTTATTGTCTCATTTTGGCGCATGTCATTTTGTCGATCCTCAAATTTATACTTTGAAGGATCTGGACAGATATTACCCTCTATTTTTGCAACAATGGGAAGATTATAAAAAAGAATATCCATTATTGAACAACATTGATCCTTTTCCTGTTGGCAGTTTTGGCGATGGGAGTGTAGCTTTTCTTGACCGCAACAGCCTAAAAATTTATATTCTCATTCATGATTTTGGTATATTTTCCGATGATGTCGGTGATTTCCCTTGTGAGTTATGCTTTGAAAATTTTGGTGAGTTAGTGGAAATGCAAGTTGAAATTATTCTTTATTTACAGCAATGTGGAGTCTCATGAATAATAAAATAATCGCTCCTATTCTTACTGAAAACAAAGTGAATTCGATAGCAGAAAAATATTGTAAAAAGTATAATCTTAATGGCTCGCTGGCATACAAAATCACTGCTATTAAATTTCTTCCTGATGGTATGAAATCATACGGCCTTGATATTCCATTATGGATGGTAGTCAGAGATGTTAAAGGTTGGGATGATATGGAAATTACGATTTTTATTTCTGACAAAAACAGTGAAGTTCTTTGTTGCAGTAATATTTGGTATCCAGTATATCGTCCTCATCAAGCAGATTTGTAATAAGCACGTAAGGAGTATCTCCCTTGCTATTTTTCAGAATTCATAAAGAAAAAACCCGGCGCTAAATGCTTACCGGGTTTTAGATTTATCAGGCAAATAGCAGTGTTAACCGCTAATCTGCTCCATCGCCTGCAAAATACGCTTATCTGAAATCGGATAAGGCGTACCAAGTTGTTGAGCGAAGTAACTAACGCGCAGCTCTTCTATCATCCAGCGGATCTCTTTCACGTCTTCATCCTCACGACGTGCGGGCGGCAGTTTGTTGATCCATTGCTGCCACGCCTGCTGGACATTTTCGACTTTCAGCATCTGAGCTCGGTCGCGATGTGGGTCAACCGCCAGTTTTTCCAGCCGTTTTTCAATCGCCTGCAAATAACGCAGCGTGTCGCCCAACCGTTTGAAGCCGTTACCAGTGACGAAACCGCGATATACCAACCCGCCCATCTGCGCTTTAATGTCAGAAAGCCCCAGCGCCATGGTCATATCCACCCGCCCTTTCAGACGTTTATTGATATTGAACACCGCAGTAAGGATTTGCTCGACCTGCTTCGCAATATCCACCACCGTGTCGTTCAGTTCAGCACGGACTTTTTCATGCAGCGCAGCAAAACCTTCTTCCGTCCAGACCGGGCCACCATTGGCGTCGATCAGTTGATCCACACCGCAGGAGATACAGTCGTCTATCAGCTCCAGCACTTTGCCATACGGGTTAAAGTACAGCCCAAGTTTGGCTTTGTTTGGCAACTTCTCATGCAAATACTTGATCGGCGATGGAATATTCAGCAGCAGTAGACGGCGAAGACCGTTCCACATTGCCTGTTTTTGCTCCAGCGGGTTATCAAACAGTTTGATCGCCACACTGTCGCGCTCATCCACCAACGCTGGCCACGCCTTCACTTTGTAGTTGCCACGCTTCTGTTCGTAGCTTTCCGGCAGCTGACCAAAACTCCAGATATGTAAGCCACTCTGCTCGATACCGTCATCCGCCACGGCAGATAGCGTTTCCTGTACTTTGCCTTTCAGAGCATCTTTCAGATCTTGTAATGAGCGCCCTTCTTTTAGCTTCTTGTTTTTGTCATCCACCACGCGGAATGTGATTTTCAGGTGATCGGGCACCTGATCCCAGTGCCAGTCTTCGCGGTCAACGGTGACGCCAGTCATCCGCCGTAGCTCTCGTTCAAGGCTGTCGAGCAACGGCAATTCCAGCGGTGTGACGCGGCCTAAAAACGCTTCGGCATAGTTTGGCGCAGGTACAAAATTACGGCGTACTGGTTTCGGCAATGATTTAATCAGTGCGATGATCAGTTCACGACGCAGGCCGGGGATCTGCCACTCAAACCCACTCTCCTCAACCTGGTTAAGTAACGGCAGCGGGATATGCACAGTCACACCGTCAGCATCCGCGCCGGGCTCAAACTGATAGCTCAAACGCAGCTTGAGATTGCCCTGATGCCAGAAGTTCGGATAATCCAGCTTGCTGATCTTTTCCGCCCCTTCTTTGATCAACATGCTCTTTTCAAAGTTGAGCAAATCAGGCGTTTCGCGGCTGACTTTTTTCCACCAGCTGTCGAAGTGACGTGCTGAGATCACATCGTGGCTGATGCGCTGGTCGTAAAACTCAAACAGCGTTTCGTCATCAACCAGAATATCGCGGCGACGTGATTTGTGTTCCAGCTCTTCCACTTCGGCCCGCAGTTTCAGGTTTTCACGGAAGAATGCGTGACGCGTCTGCCAGTCACCTTCCACCAGCGCGTGGCGAATAAAGAGTTCACGACATAACGCCGGATCGATCTGGCTGTAGTTGACCTTACGCGCAGCAACAATCGGCAAACCATAAACAGTGACTTTTTCCGTTGCCATCACCGCGCCCTGCGCCCGTTCCCAGTGCGGTTCGCTGTAGGTGCGTTTAATCAAATGCTGAGCAACGGGTTCTACCCATTCAGGGTCGATACGTGCCGCAATGCGCCCCCACAGGCGGCTGGTTTCTACCAGTTCCGCCACCATTACCCATTTCGGCGGCTTTTTAAATAAGCCGGAACCGGGGAAAATGGAGAAACGCGCGTTACGTGCGCCGGTATATTCTTGTTTATCGGCATCTTTCATGCCGATATGGGAAAGTAAACCCGTCAGCAACGCAATGTGAATTTCACGATACTCCGCCGGTTCGCTGTTAACCGGAATGCCAAGTTCTTTCACCACCTGGCGCAACTGGGTGTAGATATCCTGCCATTCGCGCACGCGCAGATAGTTGAGATAATCGGTACGACACAGGCGACGGAAGGCGTTGGAAGAAAGCGCCTTTTGCTGCTCGCCAAGATAATTCCACAGATTTACAAACGCGAGGAAGTCGGATTCTTTGTCGTGGAAGCGGCGATGTTTTTCGTCCGATGCCTGCTGTTTATCCATCGGACGCTCGCGCGGATCCTGAATGGAGAGCGCGGACGTGATAATCATCGCCTCACGCACGCAGCCATGTTTTTGCGCTTCCAGCACCATACGCGCCAGACGAGGATCGACAGGCAATTGCGAAAGCTGGCGACCGAGCGGTGTCAGTTTATAGGCGCTGGCCTGTTCATCCGTGGTGATCGCGCCCAGCTCTTCGAGCAGACGCACGCCATCCTGGATATTACGTTTATCCGGTGCTTCGACAAATGGGAACGCGGCGATATCGCCCAACCCCAGCGCGGTCATCTGTAAAATAACCGAGGCCAGGTTGGTACGCAGAATCTCCGGATCGGTAAACTCCGGGCGCGAGAGGAAATCGTCTTCGGAATAGAGACGAATACAGATCCCTTCGGACACACGACCACAGCGGCCTTTACGCTGGTTGGCAGACGCCTGCGAAATGGGCTCAATCGGCAAACGCTGCACTTTGGTGCGATAGCTGTAGCGGCTGATACGCGCCGTACCTGGGTCGATAACGTATTTAATCCCCGGAACGGTCAGCGACGTTTCCGCGACGTTGGTCGCCAGCACAATACGCCGTCCGCTGTGCGACTGGAACACGCGGTTCTGTTCGCTGTTCGAAAGCCGCGCATAAAGCGGCAAGATTTCGGTATGGCGTAAGTTCAGCTTGTTCAGCGCATCGGCGGTATCGCGAATTTCCCGCTCACCACTCATAAAGATCAGAATGTCGCCAGGGCTTTCCTGACTCAGTTCGTCTACGGCGTCAAAAATCGCCTGCAACTGATCGCGCTCGGTGTCATCGGCTTCTTCAACAATCGGGCGATAGCGCACTTCCACCGGATAGGTCCGACCGGAGACTTCGATAATCGGCGCATTATTAAAGTGGCGCGAAAAGCGTTCCGGGTCGATAGTCGCGGAAGTGATAATGATTTTTAGGTCAGGACGCCGCGGCAGCAACTCTTTCAAATAGCCGAGCAGAAAATCGATATTCAGGCTACGTTCGTGCGCTTCGTCAATAATGATAGTGTCGTACTGCATCAGCAGGCGGTCTTGCTGGATCTCCGCCAGCAGGATACCGTCGGTCATCAGCTTGACCATCGTGTTATCACTTACGTGATCGCTGAAACGCACTTTGTAACCGATGCAACCGCCCGGCTCCGTTTTCAGCTCTTCCGCAATACGGTTCGCCACCGTTCGTGCCGCCAGGCGACGCGGTTGGGTATGACCGATCAGCCCTTTAATCCCGCGCCCCAGCTCCATACAGATTTTCGGTAGCTGAGTCGTTTTACCGGAACCGGTTTCCCCGGCGACGATCACCACCTGGTGATCACGAATCGCGTCGAGAATGTCCTGCTTTTTCTGACTAACCGGCAAATTGTCGGGATAAGTGATTTCCGGTCGTGCCGCTTCACGCAGCAGGACTTTCCCTGCCGCCTGGTCAATCTCTTTCGCCATCTCCTGGAAAATGGCCTGTTGTGCATCAGGATTTTTAACCTTCTTAACACCGTGCAGACGGCGAGAAAAACGCTGTCTGTCGCGCAGCATCAGCGAATCCAGCCGCTGCTGCAAGGCCGTAAAGGTCAATTTTTGTTGTTCTGTCATAACGTTAGTGGGCAGTAGGCTGCCTGATTAATTTTCTTTTAAATGATAGATATAGAGTACCACATCGCGGCTTTCTATGCGTTGTTCAATAAATTCGAACATAGGCTTCGATTTATTGCGCTATCTCTGTGGCAGGATTGTGAATAAAGTGTCAGCAAGCAACGGGGCATCGCCCATTCAAACATCTATAAGGAAACACCATGAGCAAGGTATTAGTTCTTAAATCCAGCATCCTGGCAGGGTACTCTCAGTCTAATCAGTTGTCCGATTATTTTGTTGAACAATGGCGCGAAAAGCACTCCGCTGATAAAATCACCGTTCGCGACCTGGCTGCAAATCCGATTCCGGTGCTGGATGGCGAACTGGTTGGTGCGCTGCGTCCGAGCGATGCACCGCTGACTCCGCGTCAGCAGGAAGCTCTGGCACTTTCCGATGAGCTGATTGCCGAGCTGAAAGCCCACGACGTTATCGTTATTGCGGCACCGATGTATAACTTCAACATCTCGACTCAGTTGAAAAACTATTTTGACCTGGTTGCACGTGCAGGCGTTACTTTCCGCTATACCGAGAACGGTCCGGAAGGTCTGGTAACGGGTAAAAAAGCCATCGTTATTACCAGCCGCGGTGGGATCCACAAAGATGGACCAACGGACCTGGTGACGCCGTATCTGTCCACGTTCCTTGGCTTTATCGGCATTACTGATGTGAAATTTGTCTTCGCCGAAGGGATCGCATACGGTCCTGAAATGGCAGCGAAAGCGCAGTCTGACGCGAAAGCAGCTATCGACAGTATTGTTGCTGAATAACCGGACACGATCTTGATGTGGACTGTAGATATTCAGTCCACATCTCAATCCGCTTACCTGTTTGCCCATAATTTCAGCATCGCTTTGTGCTCTTCCTTAAGCATAATCCGCGAGCGTCTGGCTCGAATATAACTAATCGCTTCATCAACGGTTTTACAATGTCCGTAACATAACAGCCATGCCGCCACTACCAGCGCACTGCGCGATAATCCCAACGCGCAATGGACCAGAACGCTGCCTTGCTCTTCGCGTAATGTTTCCAGCATCGCCACGGCCTGTCGGAGCTCCCCCTCTTCCGGAACCACCAGATCCAGCATCGGTACACAGAAATAGAGTCGATCTTTTGTCGCTCGTCCCCGAGGGAATTCAAAGGTGACGTCCGGAACCGCATTCTGTGCCGGAATATGTCGTGGAAACGCCCCTAAATAAACACCAGCAGTAATTTTGCTCACCGGCTCCAGGCGACGACAAAACCAACGCATAGACAGCCACATCCCGATGCGCCAGGGCAATGTCAGCCAGTAAACGGCGGGCGGGAGTTTCCCCTGACTATCTTTCCCTGTTGTTATCGCGCCAAGCCCACCGTACCCACGGCCAATAATGAGTAGCGATAATACTGGCCAACATAACCAGACTGACCACCATAACTGAAGCATTATCATTAGCTCCATCAACACAATGCACGAGCCCGCGCCTACGACATATGGCAGTGCTATTTTGATTCGACGTTGATCAGGTTTCTGATAATTCCAACGACGATCGACGGGCACCATCCAGTCAATCAACATACCTACCGCCAGCCCTGTGATGACATCAATAAAATGATGCTGCCAGGTCGTCAGAGTAGAAATAGCGATGAGTAAAAACCATCCGCCACAGACTTTACGCCACCTCTCAGCCAGATGCTGACGAAAGTGACGCCAAAGTAGCCAGCAGAGAATAATATGCAGCGAAGGAGACTGGTTATAAGGCAGATCAAACAGTTCAAGTTGCGAAAATAGCCATCCCGTCACCCCACTCACTTCAGGACGGATAAAACTAAACTTCAGCGGATAGAGCAAAAAACCGCAGCAGGCCATTACCGTTGCCAGAATAAGCCGGTGGACAAGTCGGCGCTGCTCAAATGTCGAGCTACAAACGAACAGCGAAAATCCATATAAAAGATCCAGACTCCAGTAAGGAAAAATAGTCCAGGGAAGAAAAGGGATCGCCGTTTCCCAACCGAATACCTGACTGGGGATATCATGGCTTTTAAGGTCCTGAACCGCGGTGAACTGATTAAGAAATCCATAGGTGAAGAAGAAAAACGGGGCCAGCAACAATAACCAGCCAGCTCCTTGTAGCAATACGTTCCGGCGTTCAGTTATCACGACGCACCGCCATCGAAACCGTAAAAATGCCCCACTCATCAATCCGTTGTGTGCATTTATCAAATCCGGCATCATGCACGAGCGAATCCATCTCCCCTTGCGAACGCACGCGCATCACCCACGGTTTACCATCTTTATGACTGGTTAACACCCCGGCAATCAGCTCCAGTTGTGGGTGCCACGGCTGCCCGGTGTAGATGAGAATGCCACCCGGTTCGATGGCATTGGCAAGACCTGCGAGGGAGTTTTTTACCTGCTCATTTTCGGGAAAAAGCTCATACAGTCCAGAGACAATCGCCAGCGTAGGCCGCGGAGTTAACGCGCTGAGTTCCTCCGGGTTAAACGCATCGCCCTGTTCATAACGCACCCGCCCAGACATTCCCCGTTGGGCAATCATCTCTTGCCCCTGTGCAACATTTAACTCACTGTAATCACGTAACAAAATATCGCTTATGGCGGGCTCGTTTGCCAGCGCATCCAGTACATAGCGCCCATGCCCTGCGGCAATGTCAACCACGCGGACGGCTAAACCTTTGGCGTGGAGATCGGCAACGGCTTGTTTAATCAGCATTTGTAAATGGGTTTTGCGCTGGCGAATACCGCGCCAGCCAACACTGTTCAGGTAGATTTTGTCGATAAAGCGCCCGAATACGTTACTGCCTTGCGGTTGATTTTGATAGACATAATCCAGCGAACTGCCTGAATCAAAGCCGGTGCTCATTCCGAGATGCAGGCCCGCAGAGTGTGCCCCGAACAGTTTCATCGCCTTTCGCATAAAGCGATACGCCAAATCAACCGGCGATAACGGCACGGGTCCACCAGAAAGGAGCCGCCATCGATCCGCTGATGGTCCTGTGCGGTCTTCATGCTGATAATCAAATTTTTGCGACTTGTTAGCATATAAACGGCTGATAAAGCTTTGCATTTTTTCAAATGCCTGCGCCCTGTTCTCTTCACCCAACGTGTCGTGATAAAAGCCTGGCAGCAGATGCAGCTCTTTGAGAGGGCTACGTAAACGCTGATAAAAATCAATCTGCGGTTGGCGATGCACCACATAGTCATCGCCTGATATCAGAAGTTGCGTGGGGAGCGTAATCGCCGCCGCATCTCTAATAATACGTTCAGACGTTTTGTAGAGATCGAGCAAGATATTGACGGCAATCGCCCGTGTGATCAGCGGATCATTATTGAAACTCGCCACCCGTTGCCGATCGTGGGTCAGATAACGCCCTTTCACATAGGAATTAATAAAAAACAGACCACGCAGACGATGCCATAACGCCAGTCCAGGACGTGCCAGCGGCACATACAATTTAACCTTAAAGGCCGGAGATGCCAGCACCAGTCCGCGAATAGCAGGCGCATAATCATGAACCCATGTGGCAACCATCACTGCGCCGACGCTTTGCGCGATCACAACCACCTCTTCCAGTCCAACCTGGCTGTCGCTGGCAGCAAAACGGACAAATTCATCGACATCCTGCACTGAACGCGCAAGAGATGGGCTATAACCACGCGGCCCTGACGTTTTTCCATGCCCTCGGGCATCCCAGGCATAAAAAGCAGTATCTGGCATCGCCAGTTCATCAACGAGATGTTGTAGACGCCCGGAATGTTCATGACCGCGATGAAATAAGACTATGACCTTTTTCGCCCCGGGCTGTAAAGCGGGCCAGTGCCGATAAAACAACGCTGTATTATCACTGGTGGTAAAAAAATGTTCCCCAGGGATGCGTGAATTTTCCATTTTCTCTATTTTCCTTCAGTAACAGCAGTAGCGAATAAAATAAAAAAATACCGGAGCGGTGAAAATTAATGAGTCAATCCTGTCAAGGAGTCCGCCATGTCCGGGTAATAGTTTTCCACTATCTTTAACTCCAACATCTCGTTTGATGGCTGACATCACTACATCGCCGCAAAAACCACTAATACCAATTAACAAACCCGCTAATAATGCCTGTAATGTATTTAGCGGTGTCAGTAACGGTCCAATAATCAGTGACACAATCATAGTAGTGATTACGCCCCCCACCAGACCTTCCAGCGTTTTTCCCGGGCTGACTTTGGGGACCACTTTTCTTCTGCCGCAGGATTTCCCCCATAAATACTGTGCAATATCGTTTGACTCGGTTAATGCCAAAAGAAATAACACCAGTAACGCCTCGCCCTGGATATTTATGGTTGGCAACATTAACAACCAGGCGGCATGACTCAAGGCGAAAACGGTCATTATCCAGCCCCAAAAAATGGCGCTCACGGTATGCAGACAACCGGAGGGGTCACCCACAAAAACTCGCCAGGTGGCTAATATCAGAAACCCAGCCAAAGGTATAAATAACAGAAACAGCTCAAAACAATTAAAACCGATAAGCAAATAGTTAAGAGGAATACCCCAATATAACCAACGCGGAAAATGTACAGATATAAGCGTACAATATTCTTTCAATGCCAGAAAACTTATCAGCGCAAAAAACGTCAACGTCATCCAGCGTGGACCTGAAATCACCAGTGAAAAACAAATGACGATGCCCCACCAGGTACGAATACGTAATGTAACCTCCCCCCCTTTTCTCTCCGGTAACCGCCATACCAGAAAACGGTTTATCAGCGTTGCTAAAATTAACAACGCGAAAAGTGTTGCCAGAGATTTTTCCAGCATTATCTTTCAGCACTCATAAAAAGCACACTCCGACAACGATTAATCGCAGTCCAGAGAAGCAGAATTGAAGCAATGCTCCATAAAAAATTATTCCATTGCATCCATTGTGGATAAATGGCAATGGCCAGCCCCCACAGACCAAATATTAACGCGCGATCGCTTTTGCCAAATGGACCGACATAACTACGAATACCGTTAATCGTCTGCGCGAGTAAACCGCAAAACTCGGTCAATATGGTGCAAAATAACATGAGTATTACGAGTGATGCGTTACTTTCCGGTAAAAATAAAAACGGTAAATAAAGCGCAATATCGGAAATAACATCGCCTGTTTCATTCAAAATCGCCCCAAGACGTGTTTGCTGATTGCACTCACGCGCCATCATGCCATCCAGCGCATTGAGTGCCATACGGACAAAAAGCACGATGGGCAATAGCAGAAACATGCCAGGATATGGCACCAACGCCAACAACAAACCGGTGAGAAGAGAAAGTGCCAAAGCGGCAAGTGTGATCTGATTTGCAGACACTTGCAGCTTATGAAGCCAAAACATCGTCGGCCTTAACAGCGACTGAAAGAGCGGTTTTATCTGGTAGAGCGTCATTATCAATCCTTGATAATACGGTTTGCGCTATGGTGCATCAATTGCCCTGGCAGAGATATCGCAACACGCCGCTTCATTAAAAAATCAGAATATATCAAGGTACTGGGGCTCACTGTCAGGAATGATTATCCCCAATTAATCAAATAGTTAAAAATATAACGCTGTTATTCAATGCAACTCATCAAGTTTTCTCATCGCTTGTTCCCGTATTGCGCGCGTCTTACCGTTAAGCGCCAGCTGCCGAACTAAATCCAGTTCAGGGTTAACAAGCTCTAACGCCAGCAAAGGATCACGTTTCAGCCTCGCCTTCAATACATCAACTGGAAAACGGGGATTATTCATCGCCATAATCCACCACTCGGGATCAATTTCTGCTGCCAGTGCCGCAGACGGTGTATGGCGATTGTTAAGTGCGCCGAACTTGAAAAATGTAAGATTGCTTTTCGCCAGCGTACTCCACCATATACGATCCGGTTGTTTTGCCAGTACATCCAGTTGTGCTAACGCATCGGGGTCTAGTGCATAATAAACACGTAACGCTTCGTTAACCTGCGCACGAGAGCTGTTTTCCTGCTTCAGAAAAAACTTCGCCCAAATATCATTGCGTGGCATATTTTGCTGTAATTCCTTGAGGACAACAGCGGGTAAATTATCCCAACTAACTAATGCACTCTCTAAAAAGTCCCAGCCTTCCGAACGTATCAGAGAGGTGGCATTTAATAGCATCTGGTCATCAACTTCACCGTGGCTAATCAGCTCAGACAAAATCATATCAGCGCTGGTTTCATATGCTGCAGAATCTGCTTTCGGATTATTTTTTCGATGCGATAAAGCGCGATGCCAAATTTTTTGTTTCATCGCCGTACTCAGATACTGATTTTTCGCCAGATTACTCCACCCCGCAGGATCGTTGAAACGTGTCAATAACCGTTGTAAAGCAGCGTCAGAGTGAATTACCTGCATATCCCCACAGCAAAAATAGGCAGGAAATTTTTTCTCCATCTTTTTAACAAAATTAAACTGTAAGTTATCTGGCAATGCTAAAAATAACACACGTATTAGATCATCGTCATTCTCGAATTTTTGGTGTAAATATACTGCTATTTTGTCACTCTCTTGTGGCGTCATCCGCAACAATTGACCATGGTGTTTCATCTCTGCCAGCTTTGACGCTAAGCTTGTGACAACATCGTTTGATGAATCGTTCGCCAACTGCATTGCCTGATTGTAGCTGAGTTGTCCTCCAGCACCGACCTGACGAATAGAGGAATCATCACTGCGGATATAGCCATCAATAATGGATTCGGGCAATAACCACGCATCTTTATAAAGCTCCTGAATGATCATATCCCAATCTCTTTTCGCCAGAGTCATGACGATATCCAGAGGGAGATTTTCACGTAGCGCAAGATTCAACGGACCGACACCATCAGGTAGATGACTCATTCGCGTCATTATTTCGACAGAGAGCGGTTCACGGTCGAGCAACCCCAGAACAACAGGCTGGTAACCCAATTGCTGATCGGTCAACTCCAGAATCTCATTGTCAGGCATATATCTCGCCATACTTTCAATCGTTTGTTCATCATTGCTATTAATAAGTTGTTTGCGTAGGTTAGCTGAAATTCCTTTAAGCCTTGGGAGAGTTCGCATTATGGCAAGATCAAATGTCGCAATGTCTCGTCCTTCAAATGCAGCAACGTTGCCTTCATCCAGCATTTGTAATTCCTGCACTAACTCAGGAGAAGGCTTAGGGCGAAACAGCGCTTCTTTTTTCATCAGATTACAGACATTCCCTGCCATGCGAATATTGCTTCGCTTAAAAATTTCTTTCAGAGCATCTTCATCATTTATTAGGCCCCAATAATATGCATCAGGATTTATTATCATCAGCGCTTTTTTGACATTTTCAGTGTCATTTTTGTCACTCGCACGGACCATGAATTCACTATTTGTCGAAGACGCAACAACAGGTGCAATTATGTCATTGATAAATATCCCACGCGCATTAATACTCCCCTTAATCGTAGACGGATTATCGTAATATGAGTCGATAAATACCAGTCCACTTGCATTTATCGAACCGGTAATTAACAGTGGTGAATCCGTAACTATATTCGTTGCCGTCACGTTACCGAGAATAACCCATGGATTAGAAAGAGAGAAAGTGGAAATATTACCTTTGACTGTCAAATTGCCAAGAACAATCAATTTTTGATTACTCTCTATATTACCTTCTACCACTAAATCGCCACGATGCACTTTCCAGTCCGATGCAGATAAACCGAAGGGGACAAGATTCACGCTACTGTTGATAGCTTGTTCAACTTGTTGTTTATCTTCAGCGGTAGCCGCAGAAAAAAATGGTTCAATATCAACTGCATTTGCAACACATCGAAGTTCCGCCTGTACTGGAAGACTCAGCATAAACAGGGGAAGTAAACCTATCCAGCTGCAAATCCTGGGCTTAAACATATGCACTCCATGCCATTAAAAAAGAAACAAAAGGGAAATGCATCTTTCCCTTTTGTATATTCGTTATTCTCGCGAAATACCATCCAACGTAGACAACACTTCCTCAGAAAGATGCAATTTTTCAGCAGCCATATTCTCCCGTAAATGCGCAACAGAAGACGTCCCTGGGATCAGCAAAATATTCGGTGAACGTTGTAACAGCCACGCCAGCGCCACCTGCATTGGTGTTGCACCCAGGCTCGCAGCAACATCGGAAAGCGTGGAAGATTGCAGCGGCGTAAAGCCCCCGAGCGGAAAGAACGGCACGTAGGCAATGCCGTCACGAGCCAAAGCTTCAATCATTGCGTCATCAGCACGATGAGCAATGTTGTATTCGTTCTGCACACAGACGATTTCGACAATCTTGCGCGCCTCTGCAACCTGCGTCGGTGTGACGTTGCTTAGGCCAATATGTTTTACCAGGCCTTGTTGTTGCATCTCTGCCAGCACGGTCAGGCTGGCTTCTATCGATCCTTCCGCTGGGCCATGACCATCCCCCATCATAATGCGCAAGTTAACCACATCCAGTACGTCCAGCCCGAGATTACGTAGATTATCGTGCACCGCTTTTTGCAGCTCTGCCGGAGAAAATGCGGGCAACCAGGATGCGTCCTCTCCACGCCGCGCACCAATTTTAGTGACAATTGTCAGGTCGTCAGAGTAAGGATAAAGCGCTTCGCGGATAATCTGATTGGTGACGTGCGGACCATAAAAGTCGCTGGTATCAATGTGATTGACGCCCAATGCCAGCGCCTCACGCAGCACGGTTATAGCGACGTGGCGATCTCTTGGGGGGCCAAAAACCCCAGGACCTGCCAGTTGCATCGCGCCATAACCAAGACGGTTAACGGATTTTGTACCGAGAGTAAATGTATTGCTGCTCATCGCACCCTGCCCTGTAATAAAACGGATTAAGAAAAATCAGTATAGAAACGAAAAGAGATAAATAATGCGAAGGCGTAAACAAGATTACTGGATGAGTTGCTCTGTTATCCTTGAAGACACCAAAACAAAACGCCTAAAGCATCGCATCCGGCAATAAAAAACCGCAACCTGTATCAGCATTGCGGTTTGTGTATCACATGCTAAAAATTAGAACGTTTTCTTGAAGTTCAGCATCACGCCTTTATCGCTGATGCCGTCCTCTTTCCAGTGGTAAGCATCCAGATTCAGCGAACTTTCTTTGCTGCTGTACTTCACGCCGACGCTTGCCAGGCTGTTGATGCCGCCGCCCTTCTGACCGTCATCGACATTAAAGTGCTGACTGCCTGCGCCTGCCAGGCTTGCCGTACGCTGGCTCTTCGCGTAGCTCAGGTTCGGCCCGCCTTCCAGCGTAGCGCTAGCGCTCCAGCCGTCTTTACCTGCGTAATCCAGTTTCAACCCGACGATGCTGTCCACCGCCGTTTCGCTGCCACTGTTCATATTCAGGTTAAAGTCTCCGGCATTGCGCTCTTGATAGCCACCTTCCAGTGTGTGACGCAGTTTAACACCCGCATATGGCGTAACCTTCAGTCCTTCGCTCGGTTCGAAAGTCTTCGCCCCTTCGCTGCGGAACTCCAGGTACTGCTGCTTCACGTCGGTATCAGCCGTTTTGTTTGTGTTGCTAAATGCAATCGAACGGCTGCTGTCAAGGTTGTGAACGTCATAACGCAATGCGTTATTCCAGTTCATGCCGTTGTCGAAGGACATCTGATGTTTCAGGCCAAAGAACTGGCTATAACCGCCTGTAACGCCATTATCACCCGCTTTCTGCGCACCGTCGCCATCGAGGCGCGCGATACCGTACTCCAGACTCATCGTCTGGCTTTCGCTCAGGTCGATGGTTTTACGCAATGCCAGCATGTCGTACTCGGTATTGTTCCCCAGCTCCGCGCGCGGATCGCCTTTCGCAACAACGTTGAACGCCAGACCGTTACCCACTTTCGGTGCGGCATCCGCCAGCATGCTAAAGCGGTTGCTTAGCACGCGCGCTTCGCGGAATACCGTGGTCGCCTGGCTACCGCTGACCTGTTTCAGGGCACTGTTCAGTTCGGCAGTCGTGCCGACGTTCAGGCTGGTATACAGCTCGTTGTTGGTGTAACCCGCATCCAGTGCTTTCGCGACGTCATTCACCGAAGCATCGGTCGCCACATCGGTATAAGCGTTTTTGCTCATAGTGACGTCAACGTTGCCGCTGGCATCGGTGCTGCCTTTAGCGTTCCAGACAACAGTAGAGGAAACGATGTTATCCACACCGCTGATGTTTTCGCCTTTGAATACATCGTTAACGACAACGGTGGTGTCCGCAGTTCCTGCACTAAACCCGGCGTTAACACTCACGTTGTCGCCAATAACCAGGTTATTCGCGCTGAGCGTACCCGAACTCCCGTCGCTGTTGGTACCAATGGTATAGTTGCTCAGCAGTTGCGGTGCATTTGAATCGACAGGTGGCGTTGGAACATTACCTTGTGGCGGCGTGGTTGATGCCTCTGGTACGGTAATATCCGCAGTACCGTTGTGATCGTTTTGCGCCCCCGTCGTTCCTGGAGCATAAATATCGCATCCGGTGTCACACAGCAGATTAATTTCACCGTTGTTAATGATGGCTTTCGTTTGCCCACCAAACGCCCAGGAGTTATCGGCATAGACATTAATCACACCCGTTTGCGTGTTATTAATTGTCGTTTCCCGACCATTGCCCTTAATACCAATTAAACCTTCGCCGTTGGTTCCATCCAGTTGCCCCTGCTCAGTACCCACATTAATGATGCCACTGTTCACCAACTGGACAACATAGCTGGTTGTGCCGCCACTGATGCCCACTGCATTATCGCCCTGAACATTAATAACGCCAGCGTTAGCAAAGTTATAACCTCGTCCTAAATCAACCAACGGTGCAGCAGGATTAATACCATTTATCACTCCTGTTTCCGTATTCCAAATCCATTTCCCGTTACTGTTCGAGCCAGTATTTTCAGTTTTGATTGCGCTATAGCCATTTGTGGCCGTGATGGTGCCACGGTTAACCTGCGAAACAGAATCACTGGTTCTGGTTACATGAATAATCGCGTTTTCCCCGCCCGTTACCGCATTACCGCTATTTGTCAGGGTCGCGCCAGCCTCATTGAAGAACAGGAAACTTCCGTTGACGAGTGAGTGGCCATCTTCGGTCACCGTCATTTCATCGGTATTCACCACATTCTGTTGGTAGCTGTCTCCGGTAATTGAACCATTAAATTCGCCTTCATTAAAGAAGGAAACCGCGCCATTCAACGTCAGCAGATCGGTTGTTATGCTCCCTGTTTCACGGTTATATATCGTGGTTTTGCTGTTAATGCTGTCAACATCCAGGTGACCACTGTTTTCCAACCCCTGGTTTACGCTCAGTTCGCCGTTGATTGTTAGGCTGGCATCAGGTTGGTTGAATATCCAGCCATTTGCTATAACGTCGCCGTTAAGCGTTTCGTCGCCATAGTTTGCCAGGTTATTAACTGCGATAAAACCGTCGCTAGTTGTAGTTTTACTGATGCTCTCGCCGCTGCCAGACAGCTCACTGAGAATATCTTTGTCATCCGGCGTAACGCCAATGTGGGAATCACTTTCATCCATTGGATTACCGAAAAGATTAATTTTTCCATAGTTGAGAATGGTGCCGGTGCCATCTTTATAAAACGCCTGGCCAATATCAGTGTTAATATTAATAACCCCATCCTGGTCATTAATCGCCAGACCACCCTGAATGGCTCCCATCGCGAACAGTTGGTTATCTTGCTGCTTCGTCACGCCCTCATCGGCGGTGAGATTGATTGTCCCTTGGTTTACAACGGTCCCACCGTTCATCGCCAGCATGCCGAAGCCTTCATTCTTAACGTTGATGATACCGGTATTCACCGCTTTAGCATCACCGTCGCCGGTATCCGTTGAACCTGCCAACATCCCGCCCCCCATCAGATATACGGAATTGGTCTGCCAGTAAGTTTCATCAATAATATTACCGTTTTCATCTACTATTGGAACAAAGCCGTCGACATTTATCTCGCCCGCATTGGTCGCCGTTCCTTTTGAAGCGGAAACACCATAGGTTCCTGCACCATGCAAATTAATGGTTGCTCCTGTTTCATTGATTACCGATCCGTAATTACTGGCCAACAAGGCATAACCCGTGTTGTGATACCATTTGATCGGGCGCTCGTTAAATCCTCCGCTGCTAAAAGGCCGGGTAATGGATGTCAGATTGATTGTTCCTCCGGAGGCATTTTTTGCCTGCGAGTCATCGCTTCTTGCCATCATTCCAGCAAAGAAAGTGTGTGATTCAGCATCTGGCCTGATATTAATCACCCCGGCATTGACAACTTGCGCCCCCGAATTCGCCATCATTAATTCTTGAGCATCGGTTGTATTAATAATGCCGTTGTTCTGAATAACAGACTGGTTTCCCGTAGCAACAATTAACGATGCATCGAAAAAAAGATAGTCACTATCTCTCACTGAACTCTGAATCTCGGTTATCGCGTTTTCATCAAATATGACATTCCCGCCATCAGCCACCGAAATCAGAGAGAAGGATCCCAATATCTGTCGGGTATTCATTACGGAATGACCACTTATATTGACGGTATTATTTCCTGTTACCTGCACACCTTTGATAGTATGTCCACCACTATCACCAGAGATATTGATACCACCATCGAGATTGATGGTGTTGTTTGTACCCAAAACAACCACGCCGTAAAGACTGTTTTCATCCCCCAGGTAATCCGAATCGACAGTAATATTGATGTCGCCTTCCAGATCGACAGTATTGTTTTCCCCCTCGATGGTAACGCCGGTTAACGACTGGGGTGAGGTGGACGGTTGGTCCCCCATACTGGACGTCACATTAATGTTTCCCGTCAACAGCATACTGCTGTCGTTGCTCATTATGCTGATGCCCGTTCCGCCCTGGAAAGTACCGCTGCCGTCACGCTCCTGAATGACATTTATATCACCGCTCAAATTCACTTGTTCACGATCGCCGCTGATCGCAACACCCGTACCGTTCAGCGAGACATCAATCTCACCCACGGTAGTAAATTGCGCGTCATCTCCGGTGATAACGATACCGATTGAGTCTTGATCTTTTACGGTCAGTTTGCCCTGATTATTGATTGTCGTCTTACTACCGCTGACTTCAACGCCGTGCCCCGCACCGTTAACGGTAATATCACCTTTCTGTTGCAACGAAACGCGATCGCCGACAATTTTCGCCCCGACAGAGTTTTGATCAACGACCATATCACCGGTGATATCAATGGTATTATCATCACCTGTAATGGTCACCCCGGTGGACTGTTTCCCGGTGACATCCATCATATTGGTGGACAACGACAGATCATTGTTTTTACCCATCACCTCCAGCCCGGTGGAAAAATCCCCGACATGCATCGCCCCGGCCAGGGCAATGTCGCTGGCGTCACCGTTAATTTTCACCCCGGTCGCCCTGTCGTCGGCATTTAAATCTCCAACGTTGATAAAGGTACTGTTATCGCCGTTGATCTGCACACCATTAGAGTGATCGTCCGCTGCACCTCCGCTAACGTTAATATCACCCATATTAATGAATGACGCGCGATCGCCGTTCAGCAGCACGCCCGTGGAATGCGCATCCACCACCGAAATGTTGCCCTTGTTGCTGACTTCGTTATTATCACCGGTGGCATCAATGCCATGCGCGCCACCGCTGACATTGATCCCGCCTTCCATTCTGATTCTGGTTGCGTTTCCTGCAACTTTTACCGATACCGAGTTGTCGCCATCAATATCGCTTTGCCCCATGTTGTTGATAACCGCGTTGTCACCCGTCACAATGACACCCGTGCCGCCGTTAGTGATCACTGCATCACCGCGGTTATTCAGGATTGCACGATCGCCGTTAACCACGCCCGCTGTGCCGCCATCGACAACCATATGGCCGTTATTGTTAACGGTAATATCGTTTCCGGTTATCGCCACAACCACAGAATCTTTTCCCGTAGCAGAAATATCACCGTCGTTATTAAGGGCGATCCTGCTGCCGTTTATTTCAATCACCGTCGCGCCATTCAGCGCGGCATTACCGCCCTGGTCGGTGAGCACCGCATCGCTGAGGTTAAATACGTTGCTGTTCGCGGGGTCATCCACCGTTGCGCCGACGGTTTTGGTGATATAGATAATGCCGTCTTTACCGTAACACCACGTCATACCGCCAAGGTTATTCACGCCGGTAATTTCTACCGTATTGGCATCGGTGTCGACATCCCAGCCCTGCACAATAGAGGTTCGGCCATCTTCAGCCGTCAGGGTGTAACTTCCATCACTGTTTTTGCTGTAGGTAAAGGTGGCATTGCGAATTTGCAGCGTGCCTTTGTCTTCGTCGAATGTGACACTGTTATTGAAGATTTTGGGCTCTTTTGGTGGAGTGACGTCGCCACCGTCATCTGGAGGAACAGGTGTATCACCACCGTCGTCTGGTGGAACTGGTGTATCGCCACCATCGTCTGGTGGAACTGGTGTATCGCCACCGTCATCTGGAGGAACAGGTGTATCACCACCGTCATCTGGTGGAACAGGTGTATCACCACCGTCATCTGGTGGAACAGGTGTATCACCACCGTCATCTGGTGGAACAGGTGTATCACCACCGTCATCTGGTGGAACAGGTGTATCACCACCGTCATCTGGTGGAACAGGTGTATCACCACCGTCATCTGGTTCTGAACTGTCATGATGATCACCATCATTAAGCGCCATCACCGCGGCTCCTGTAACGACTGCAACCAGGCCAGCTGCAGTCCAGCTCATTACGGCGCTGTCATCAGAATCCCGACATTCTGATGGTAATTTAGCTAACTGCTCTTTGCTAATAGAATGAATATTCGCCGGACATGTGATCTTGCTGGATTTCCGGGTGTCATCAGTTATATCCAGGATCGATGTATCAGTTGCCCATGTCTGACCGCTCAATGCCATCGCCACACACACAGACAACAATTTTTTCCTTTGCATTTATATTTCCTTAGAAATAGAGCGTTGCACGCCAGTCGACAAAAATAAAAGCGGGCCTTTTTGACGGAACGCAAGACCATGATTGGTGTTTATATTCACGAAAGAAATATAAATAAAGAACCAATCAAAAATATGTGATGTTCTAATAATTTATACTATCCGTTGAAGTCAATTCAACTTAAATGATATTTAATAAGAGGTTAAGGCATTAAAAAACAATACACCCAGTAAATACTAAATAATATAACATTTCTTACAATTATAATTACACATAAAAAACCATCAAAAATAAAATAGACACTCCCCTATATCGGACTTATAACAATTCAATAGATGCAAATAAAAATCGCCTTAGTCCAGAACTTATTTTCCCTTAAATATTCACAAAATGGCGCAACATAATGAATATGGATATGGATATGAAATTATTTTTGCAGCCATTTTCCATTAATCCCCTGCACATATTCTCCCGGCTTCGCGCGAGCAACCATTTTTTGCCCTGCCAATTTTGCTATCTCATCAGTGGATACATTATTTTGCTTTGCCAATTGTTGGTAACTCAGATTACGAGCTTCATTAATATCTTTTACTAATTCCAGCGTTTCAGCATCTGTTTTCAGCGCAACCAGATAACCATAAAATGTTTCACCTACCCGCCCCTGAGTTCTGGCTTCATCCAGAGTCAATGCCATTACATTGCTGCTTACCAGCCCAACAAGAAACGCACAAAGAAGTAATGTTTTCTTCATCATCGCCTCAGAAAAGATCGCTACGAGTCTCAAGCAGCTCTTCGACATCTTTGTCTGCCTTGATGATGATCTCATGCTCAATTTTAACGTTCATATTGATAGTGATCGGTTCCTTAGGTGCAGCGACTTCAATGCGAGGCGTACAGCCAACCAGCATAAAAGATGACGTCAACGCAGCCAGTAAAATTTTCATTGTTTTTCCTCACACTCTTTTCCTTGCGGACAGTCATTTCCCGGCAGACGTGCGTTCTGCTCCAACCATGCCTGGAGATTATCGCCAAAGCGTAAACTGCGCCACAGCGTAAAAATATTCTCTTCATGATGGTAATTAAGGTTTACCGTACCGCTTTTACCATCAACGCGACTGGTACCTGTAATGTTGGCCTGCATGGTTAATAAACCGAGATTATCTAAATTAATATTTGTCGATGAACGGCTAATTTCCATATAGCGCAACCAGTTAATTGCTGAACCCGCAGTCATATTGTCTTTCACCACCGCATCTGCGGTGTCTTTATCCAGCCGCAAGGTCATTGGCCCGCTATTTGCCAGCCAGCCATCTTTCACTATCCATTTTTCGTTGTTTAGCCATAACGGCAATGCACCACTAAATGCCCCGGACATGGCGAATTGTTTCGGATTGACGGCGCTAACCAGTTCGCTGGATGAGAGATTATTCAGCCGCAACAGCGCCGGGTCATGTTGCGGCATACGTAATTGTTTCATCAGCACGTTACCGCCTAACACATCGACGCTAACATCAGTCAACAACAATGGTTCTTCTTCTGTCCACGGATAGCGCCCTTGCAAATCAGCCGTAATATTTTTCGCTGTCACCAGATTAATCACTTCGGCAATTCGCAACGTAACGGGGCCGCGAGTCCCCAGATGCCAGGCTCCATCGGCAAAACGGAAAGGCAGGACAAAATCGACACCGTTAACCTGATTATCTGGCATCCAGGCACTACCGCCTTTCAACACACCGTGCCCTCCCGCGCGGAATCCTTGTTCAGGCGCAGCAGAAAATGCGACCTGAGCATACAGTTCGCCATCGCGTAAGTTCATCTTCCAGTCGGGTGGCACCAGCGGCTGGAATACGGTCAGTGATTGTTTAGGCCACCAGGCGTTACCGCGCAGACGAATACCGTCCCAGCGACCATTTACCCGAACCGGGCCAATCTCACCAGCATGTAAATCGCCTTTATATAGGAAATACGTCGGATCGCGTCCATCGACGCTAAATTTTAAGGTTGATGGCGGTAACACACTGCCGCCAGTGAACAGCGTTTGCCCGGCGTCCAGTGACAGCGCGCCGCTAAAGGAGGGATGCTGTGCGTCACGTACCCAGACGACGGGCTTGTCGAGAATTAATCGCGGCTTTTCTACCGTCATCGTACCGTATTGTAACTGGTCGAAACCGGTGGAGAGATCGGTCAGCGTAATCGTGCTGTCATGCCACTCACCTTTTCCTGCAACATCCCAGGTGGCATTCATCGGTGTAAAACTCCCTTTTCCCCAGTAGCGCCACTGCCAGCGGCCAGCGTCAGGGAGAAAATCATTCGCCAGCCCATCCATATGCAGCACGAAATCGCCCAGTTCATTTTCATGCGCCTGCAAAATGGCCTGCAAACGTCCGTCAACACCACGTTGGGTGACTTTTACACCCGCTAAAGGCCAGCGGATTTCATCGATGTCCAGCGAATCGATGACTCTTCCCTTCGAACGTAATAACGCGCCTGGCTCAAAGGCCAGCGTTGGGTCAGTCAGACTTCCGCTTAGCTGCGCAGGTAAGCGGGCATATAAAATGAGATCCGCCTGTTTCGCTTCACCGGTCAGCTGCAAAGGCAGCTGGCTGTTATCCATGCTTAATTTTCCAGGGCCAAAATTAAGCACCGCGTTGCCCTTACCCGCTTGCCCCTGGGTCAGCACACTCAGTCGTCCGCTGACCAGAGCGTTCTCGAGCCCTGCCTGCCAGTTGTCGACTTTGACACCCAGTCTGCCACTCAAAGGAAAACCTGCATACGGCCAGCTCCAGCGACCATCGCTTACAGTCAATTGTTGGCGAGTAATTTGCCACGGCAGATCGAGCAACGGATCGCCATTATCCCGTGCCAGCACAATCAATTGCCCGCTATTTTCCTGCCAGTCCAGCTCGGCATCCACCAGTGAAGGCTCCTGCGGCAAGTTTAACGTCGCAGTAGCATGACCACTTACAGGAAGTCCATCCGGCACTAGCGGCATAGTAAATTCCCCCACCAGTTTAACCGGCGGCTGATTTTCAAACGCGACGACATCCAGTTCGCTGACTGTAAGTTGTTGCCCTTTCAGCTGGCCTTGAAATTTAACTTTTTCGCCCTGATAACGCAGTTGCTGGATATCGGAGGTTAATGCGAGAGAGAGTTTTCCCTGCCATTCCTGCCAGGGAGAAAAAATCAGTTTATCGATATTGATCCAGGTGTTAGGCAACATGGCCTGCCACTGCGCGAGGGTTTTTGGAGCAGCTGGCGATTGCTCCGTCTGCGGCAATTTCGCCAGACAAGCAGAATCAAGTTCTACCGTACCGACGTTCAATAACCAGCGGCTGGGATGTGAAAGGCTGGCGTTGGTGATATGCGCAAGCTGACAATCTCCCACCAGATAACGGAGATCGGGGATGATTAAACCTTTACGCGTAATGCGTGGGCTTTCATCTAATGCAATACGTGTCCCGAGCGGTAGCCAGATGCCCGCCAGCGTGGGAACCCACAAGCCGAGCGTCATCAGCAGCGTCAACGGCACAAGAATAATCAGTAATAACAGCGCGAGAACGGCTTTATATTTACCCAGCATGGGTAGTTAATATCCTGATTTAGCGAAAAATTAAGCATTCAATACGGGTATTGTGGCATGTTTAACCGTTCAGTTGAAGGTTGCGCCTACACTAAGCATAGTTGTTGATGAATTTTTCAATATCGCCATGGCTTTCAATTATATTTGAAATTTTGTAAAATATTTTTAGTAGCTTAAATGTGATTCAACATCACTGGAGAAAGTCTTATGAAACTCGCCGTTTATAGCACAAAACAGTACGACAAGAAGTACCTGCAACAGGTGAACGAGTCCTTTGGCTTTGAGCTGGAATTTTTTGACTTTCTGCTGACGGAAAAAACCGCTAAAACTGCCAATGGCTGCGAAGCGGTATGTATTTTCGTAAACGATGACGGCAGCCGCCCGGTGCTGGAAGAGCTGAAAAAGCACGGCGTTAAATATATCGCCCTGCGCTGTGCCGGTTTTAATAACGTCGACCTTGACGCGGCAAAAGAACTGGGGCTGAAAGTAGTCCGTGTTCCAGCCTATGATCCAGAAGCCGTTGCTGAACACGCCATCGGTATGATGATGACGCTGAACCGCCGTATTCATCGCGCGTATCAGCGTACTCGTGACGCCAACTTCTCTCTGGAAGGTCTGACCGGCTTTACTATGTATGGCAAAACGGCAGGCGTTATCGGTACCGGTAAAATCGGTGTGGCGATGCTGCGCATTCTGAAAGGTTTTGGTATGCGTCTGCTGGCATTCGATCCGTATCCAAGTGCGGCGGCACTGGAACTCGGTGTGGAGTATGTCGATCTGCCAACCCTGTTCTCTGAATCAGACGTTATCTCTCTGCACTGCCCGCTGACACCGGAAAACTACCATCTGTTGAACGAAGCCGCCTTCGATCAGATGAAAAATGGCGTGATGATCGTCAATACCAGTCGCGGTGCATTGATTGATTCTCAGGCGGCAATTGAAGCGCTGAAAAATCAGAAAATTGGTTCGTTGGGTATGGACGTGTATGAGAACGAACGCGATCTGTTCTTTGAAGACAAATCCAACGACGTGATCCAGGATGACGTATTCCGTCGTCTGTCTGCCTGCCACAACGTGCTGTTTACCGGGCACCAGGCATTCCTGACAGCAGAAGCACTGACCAGTATTTCTCAGACTACGCTGCAAAACTTAAGCAATCTGGAAAAAGGCGAAACCTGCCCGAACGAACTGGTTTAATCTTGCCGCTCCCCTGCATTCCAGGGGAGCTTATTCAGATAATCCCCAAAGACCTTTCATCCTCTATTCTTAAAATAGTCCTGAGTCAGAAACTGTAATTGAGAACCACAATGAAGAAAGTAGCCGCGCTCGTTGCGCTAAGCCTGCTGATGGCGGGATGTGTAAGTAATGACAAAATTGCTGTAACCCCAGAACAGCTACAGCATCATCGCTTTGTGCTGGAAAGCGTAAACGGTAAGCCCGTGACCAGCGATAAAAATCCGCCAGAAATCAGCTTTGGTGAAAAGATGATGATTTCCGGCAGCATGTGTAACCGCTTTAGCGGTGAAGGCAAACTGTCTAATGGTGAACTGACAGCCAAAGGGCTGGCAATGACCCGTATGATGTGCGCTAACCCGCAGCTTAATGAACTCGATAACACCATTAGCGAAATGCTGAAAGAAGGTGCACAAGTGGATCTGACCGCGAACCAGTTAACGCTGGCGACCGCGAAACAGACATTAACTTATAAGCTGGCGGATTTAATGAATTAATAGCTGCCACAGCTCCCGGCGGCAAGTGACTGTTCGCTACAGCGTTTGCCGTTGGGTAATGCACACATCCCAATCGCCGTACCATCCAGTTGACGGGCAACAGAAAGCGAACCGCCGATCATTGCACAATTTGCTTCTCCACTACTGGACATCGACGCTTTTAAACCTGGCGCTACGTGCGCCGCAGTCGCCTGCTGAACAGGTTCACTACTACACGCCGACAATAATAAAGCGGCACACCCTACCCAAAACGCTGCTCGCATCTTTTCTTCCTCTGATCTTCAAGCCAAACGACACCGCCATAAATAATAGGCAGCACAGAGGGCGGCGTCGAGAGCTGTCCTGCGCGTTGCCCCGCATTTTTACTTTTTTATGGCTATTTTTTTGCCCTCTGTTTGATCAAAACATTCATTACGCTGATGTGGGGGACACAAAAGCGAAAATGCAGAAGAAAGCCATTTGCTAAAATTGAAAGATAACTACTGGGCGCGCAGCAATTTCGTGCGCCCCTCATTTGCGCAATGTAAGGGTGTCATATGATTACTATTGACGGTAATGGCGCGGTTGCTTCGGTGGCGTTTCGCACCAGTGAAGTTATCGCCATCTACCCTATTACCCCCAGTTCCACGATGGCAGAACAGGCTGATGCATGGGCCGGAAACGGCTTGAAAAACGTCTGGGGAGACACACCACGCGTGGTTGAAATGCAGTCGGAAGCGGGTGCTATCGCTACCGTGCATGGCGCTTTGCAGACGGGTGCCCTTTCAACATCGTTTACGTCATCGCAGGGTTTGCTGCTGATGATCCCGACGCTGTACAAACTGGCAGGCGAACTGACGCCATTTGTCCTGCATGTAGCGGCACGTACCGTTGCCACACATGCACTCTCTATTTTTGGCGATCATTCCGACGTTATGGCGGTGCGCCAGACGGGTTGCGCGATGTTGTGTGCAGCAAACGTCCAGGAAGCGCAAGACTTTGCTCTTATTTCGCACATCGCGACGCTGAAGAGTCGCGTGCCATTTATTCATTTCTTTGATGGTTTCCGCACGTCCCACGAGATCAATAAAATTGTCCCGCTGGCCGATGACACTATTCTTGAACTGATGCCGCAGGCCGAAATTGATGCTCATCGCGCCCGGGCGCTCAACCCGGAACATCCGGTGATCCGCGGTACGTCCGCCAATCCTGACACTTATTTCCAGTCTCGCGAAGCCACCAACCCATGGTACAACGCGGTCTATGACCATGTTGAACAGGCGATGAATGATTTCGCTGCCGCGACAGGTCGTCAGTATCAGCCGTTTGAGTATTACGGGCATCCGCAAGCGGAACGGGTGATTATCCTGATGGGCTCTGCCATTGGCACCTGTGAAGAAGTGGTTGATGAATTGCTAACCCGTGGCGAAAAAGTCGGCGTGCTGAAAGTTCGCCTGTACCGTCCCTTCTCCGCCAAACACTTGCTACAAGCTCTGCCGGGATCCGTACGCAGCGTGGCGGTACTGGACAGAACCAAAGAACCCGGTGCCCAGGCAGAACCGCTCTATCTGGATGTGATGACCGCACTGGCAGAAGCCTTTAATAATGGCGAGCGCGAAACCCTGCCCCGTGTCATTGGTGGGCGCTATGGTCTTTCATCCAAAGAATTTGGCCCGGACTGTGTACTGGCGGTATTTGCCGAGCTCAACGCGGCTAAACCGAAAGCGCGCTTTACGGTTGGTATTTACGATGATGTGACCAATCTGTCACTGCCGTTGCCGGAAAACACCCTGCCAAACTCGGCGAAACTTGAAGCCTTGTTTTATGGCCTTGGTAGTGATGGCAGCGTTTCCGCGACCAAAAACAATATCAAGATTATCGGTAATTCCACGCCGTGGTACGCACAGGGCTATTTTGTTTACGACTCCAAAAAGGCGGGCGGCCTGACGGTTTCTCACCTTCGCGTGAGCGAGCAGCCGATTCGTTCCGCTTATCTCATTTCCCAGGCTGATTTTGTTGGCTGCCACCAGTTGCAGTTTATCGATAAATATCAGATGGCTGAACGTTTAAAACCTGGCGGCATTTTCCTGCTCAACACGCCGTACAGCGCAGATGAAGTATGGTCGCGCTTGCCGCAGGAAGTTCAGGCCGTGTTAAACCAGAAAAAAGCGCGCTTCTATGTGATTAACGCGGCGAAAATCGCCCGCGAATGTGGTCTGGCGGCCCGTATTAATACCGTCATGCAGATGGCTTTTTTCCATCTTACGCAAATTCTGCCTGGCGATAGCGCCCTCGCAGAATTGCAGGGTGCGATTGCCAAAAGTTACAGTAGCAAAGGTCAGGATCTGGTGGAACGCAACTGGCAGGCTCTGGCGCTGGCACGTGAATCCGTAGAAGAAGTTCCGCTGCAGCCGGTTAATCCGCACAGCGCCAATCGACCGCCAGTGGTTTCCGATGCCGCCCCTGATTTCGTGAAAACCGTAACCGCGGCGATGCTCGCCGGGCTTGGTGATGCCCTCCCCGTTTCGGCGCTGCCGCCAGACGGCACCTGGCCGATGGGCACCACGCGCTGGGAAAAACGCAATATCGCCGAAGAGATCCCCATCTGGAAAGAGGAACTCTGTACCCAATGTAACCACTGCGTCGCTGCTTGCCCACACTCAGCTATTCGCGCAAAAGTGGTACCGCCTGAAGCGATGGAAAACGCCCCTGCCAGCCTGCATTCGCTGGATGTAAAATCGCGTGATATGCGCGGGCAGAAATATGTCTTGCAGGTGGCACCGGAAGATTGCACCGGCTGTAACCTGTGCGTCGAAGTTTGCCCGGCGAAAGACCGTCAGAATCCAGAGATTAAAGCCATCAATATGATGTCGCGCCTGGAACATGTCGAAGAAGAGAAAATCAATTACGATTTCTTCCTCAACCTCCCAGAAATCGACCGTAGCAAACTGGAACGTATTGATATTCGTACATCGCAGCTGATTACACCTCTGTTTGAATATTCAGGTGCTTGCTCCGGTTGTGGCGAGACGCCGTATATTAAATTGCTGACTCAGCTCTATGGCGACCGGATGTTGATCGCTAACGCCACCGGCTGTTCTTCAATTTATGGCGGTAACCTGCCCTCTACACCGTATACTACCGATGCCAACGGTCGTGGACCGGCATGGGCGAACTCGCTGTTTGAAGATAACGCCGAATTTGGCCTTGGTTTCCGCCTGACGGTCGATCAACACCGTGTCCGCATACTGCGTCTGCTGGATCAATTTGCCGATAAAATCCCGGCGGAATTACTGACTGCGTTGAAATCAGACGCCACGCCAGAGGTTCGTCGTGAACAGGTTGCAGCTTTACGCCAGCAACTCAACGATGTTGCCGAAGCACATGAACTGCTACGTGACGCAGATGCACTGGTAGAAAAATCAATCTGGCTGATTGGTGGCGACGGCTGGGCTTACGATATCGGCTTTGGCGGTCTGGATCATGTATTGAGTTTGACGGAAAACGTCAACATTCTGGTGCTGGATACGCAATGCTATTCCAATACCGGTGGTCAGGCGTCAAAAGCGACACCGCTGGGTGCAGTAACTAAGTTTGGCGAGCACGGCAAACGTAAAGCGCGTAAAGATCTTGGCGTCAGTATGATGATGTACGGCCATGTTTATGTGGCGCAGATTTCTCTCGGCGCGCAGCTGAACCAGACGGTGAAAGCAATTCAGGAAGCGGAAGCGTATCCGGGACCATCGCTGATCATCGCTTATAGCCCGTGTGAAGAGCATGGTTACGATCTGGCTCTCAGCCACGACCAGATGCGCCAACTCACTGCTACCGGCTTCTGGCCGCTATATCGCTTCGATCCTCGTCGTGCCGATGAAGGCAAACTGCCGCTGGCGCTGGATTCACGCCCGCCGTCAGAAGCACTGGAAGAAACGTTACTTCATGAGCAACGTTTCCGTCGTCTGAATTCGCAGCAGCCAGAAGTGGCAGAACAGTTATGGAAAGATGCTGCAGCTGATTTGCAAAAACGCTATGACTTCCTGGCACAAATGGCCGGAAAAGCGGAAAAAAGCAACACCGATTAAATGCACTGGATAAGGATTATCCAATTCTAAAAAAAAGCCCGGACGACTGTTCGGGCTTGTCTCATTATTTGTTGGATAAACAGTAACAAGGGTCCAACAGAAAATAATCTTTGTGACAATAAAGGCATATAACCCGCGAAGAATAACGCATCACTATTTAAATGTATAATTTTTATTTTGTATATGTCGCCAATAATATATTCACCAAACTTATCATCATTTCCGTAGAATTATTTGATTAAGGTTTTACTTAAGGCGTAACAAATGATATTTATCGGCTAACGGAACTTCTCCTTTAGGATGTTTTCACTCCCCAAAATGGGGATGAAAAGGCAAATAAAATAACTAAAGGATTTATTCAATGAAAAGCAAAGTACTGGCATTTTTAATTCCTACCCTGCTCGCCGCAGGTGCTGCACATGCAGCCGAAGTTTATAATAAAGACGGCAACAAATTAGATCTGTATGGCAAAGTTGATGGACTACATTATTTTTCTGATAATTCAGCGAAAGATGGCGACCAGAGCTATGCGCGTCTGGGTTTTAAAGGCGAAACCCAAATTAACGATCAACTTACTGGCTACGGTCAATGGGAATACAATATTCAGGCAAACAACACTGAATCTTCAAAAAACCAGTCATGGACCCGTCTGGCATTTGCCGGATTGAAATTTGCAGATTACGGTTCTTTCGATTACGGACGTAATTATGGCGTAATGTACGACATCGAAGGCTGGACCGATATGCTGCCTGAATTTGGCGGTGACTCTTATACCAATGCAGACAACTTTATGACTGGTCGTGCCAATGGCGTCGCGACTTATCGTAATACTGATTTCTTCGGTCTGGTAAATGGTCTGAACTTCGCGGTGCAGTATCAAGGTAACAACGAAGGTGCCAGTAATGGTCAGGAAGGCACCAACAACGGACGTGATGTTCGCCATGAAAACGGTGACGGCTGGGGTCTTTCCACAACATATGATTTAGGCATGGGCTTTAGCGCTGGTGCGGCATACACCTCTTCTGACCGCACCAATGACCAGGTTAACCATACTGCGGCGGGTGGTGATAAAGCAGACGCGTGGACTGCTGGGCTAAAATACGATGCTAACAATATTTACCTGGCAACCATGTATTCAGAAACGCGTAATATGACCCCGTTTGGCGACAGCGATTATGCTGTTGCTAACAAAACCCAGAACTTTGAAGTTACTGCACAGTACCAGTTTGATTTTGGTCTGCGTCCGGCAGTCTCTTTCCTGATGTCTAAAGGCCGTGACCTGCACGCTGCCGGTGGTGCAGACAACCCGGCAGGTGTTGATGATAAAGATCTGGTTAAATACGCCGATGTTGGCGCGACTTACTATTTCAACAAAAATATGTCCACCTACGTTGACTATAAAATCAACCTGTTGGATGAAGATGACAGCTTCTACGCTGCCAATGGCATCTCTACCGATGATATTGTCGCTTTAGGTCTGGTTTATCAGTTCTAAATCCTCCTGCCCGCTGTTATGGCGGGCTTTTTCTGCTTATTCTTCCTCCTTTGATCTAAATTAAAAATGTGAACTCCGTCATTACACAAAAAGTGTCATCTGGCGTTACACTTTATGCGGATACTAAAACAGGAGGTTTTATGAACAGAACGATTCTTGTCCCTATCGATATTTCCGATTCAGAATTAACTCAACGCGTGATTAGCCACGTTGAGGCAGAGGCAAAGATTGATGATGCAGAGGTTCATTTCCTGACGGTAATACCTTCACTGCCCTACTATGCCTCTCTGGGTTTAGCGTATTCCGCAGAATTACCGGCAATGGATGACCTGAAAGCGGAAGCCAAATCGCAACTGGAAGAGATCATTAAAAAATTTAAACTGCCAACCGACAGAGTGCATGTCCATGTTGAGGAAGGCTCGCCCAAAGACCGCATTCTGGAATTGGCGAAGAAGATCCCCGCTCATATGATCATCATTGCTTCCCATCGACCGGATATCACCACTTATCTGCTCGGTTCTAACGCCGCAGCTGTCGTGCGTCACGCAGAGTGCTCCGTACTGGTTGTGCGCTGACACTAACGCCCGCACATTGCTGCGGGCTTTTTGATTCATTTCGCAAATGTGCTGACATTTTCCCCTCTAATCCGTACCATACACGCCACAGTTTTTATATCAGATTTCTTATGCTGGGCGTTCCGGCATGACGCATACTCTTCTGATGCCATATAACGAATTGAGTCGCTTTTAAATGTCGCAAAATCAAGAAATTAGTAAGAAAGAACAATACAACCTGAACAAATTACAAAAACGTCTGCGTCGTAACGTGGGCGAAGCCATTGCTGACTTCAATATGATTGAAGAAGGCGATCGCATCATGGTTTGCCTCTCCGGGGGTAAAGACAGCTATACCATGCTGGAAATTCTGCGCAATTTGCAGCAAAGCGCGCCAATCAATTTTTCGCTGGTGGCTGTTAACCTCGATCAAAAGCAACCGGGCTTCCCGGAACACGTTCTGCCCGAGTATCTTGAAAAGCTGGGCGTTGAGTACAAGATTGTTGAAGAGAACACTTACGGTATCGTGAAAGAGAAGATTCCGGAGGGCAAAACCACTTGCTCACTGTGTTCTCGTCTTCGTCGCGGTATCCTTTATCGTACCGCAACGGAACTGGGAGCGACGAAGATCGCGCTGGGTCACCATCGTGACGATATCCTGCAAACGTTGTTCTTAAATATGTTCTACGGCGGCAAGATGAAAGGTATGCCTCCGAAACTGATGAGCGATGATGGCAAACATATCGTGATTCGCCCTCTGGCCTACTGCCGCGAGAAAGATATTCAGCGCTTTGCCGATGCAAAAGCGTTCCCGATTATTCCGTGCAACCTGTGCGGTTCACAGCCTAACCTGCAACGTCAGGTGATTGCTGACATGTTGCGTGACTGGGATAAACGTTATCCGGGGCGTATCGAGACGATGTTCAGCGCGATGCAGAATGTGGTGCCGTCGCATCTGTGCGATACCAACCTGTTCGATTTCAAAGGCATTACCCACGGTTCTGAAGTGGTTAACGGGGGTGATCTGGCGTTTGATCGCGAAGAGATCCCTCTACAACCGGCGGGTTGGCAGCCTGAAGAAGATGAAAATCAGTTGGATGAGTTACGACTGAATGTGGTTGAAGTGAAATAACCCGGATAGCGCCCGATGCGCAAGCTTATCGGGCTACTCTTATGGAGGCCGGAGAAGACGCGGCCAGCGTCGCATCCGGCAATCCCGAAGAAGATGTTGACTCTTGCACCCTGCGATTCAACATTTCATTATTTTAATAACCGCACCCGGCACGTTTTTCCTTTAATCTTCCCGCCCTGTAACTGTTTCCATGCTTTATGAGCAACAGCCTGACGCACCGCGACATAGACATGCGCCGGATGCACGGCGATTTTGCCAATATCTGCGCCATCAAGCCCGATATCTCCTGTCAGCGCACCTAATACATCACCCGGGCGCATTTTGGCTTTTTTCCCGCCATCGATACATAACGTTGCCATTTCGGCTTCCAGCGGCACAATGGAACTATTAACTGGCGGCGTTTGCCAGTTAAGTTTTATCTGCAACATGTCAGAAATGATATTGGCCCGCTGTGCTTCTTCCGGGGCACAGAAACTGATCGCCAGACCGCTATTTCCTGCACGCGCTGTACGACCGATGCGATGTACATGAACTTCAGGATCCCACGCCAGCTCAAAGTTCACCACCAGCTCAAGCGATTTAATATCCAGACCTCGAGCAGCAACATCAGTCGCAACCAGTACACGGGCGCTACCGTTAGCAAAACGTACCAGGGTCTGATCGCGATCACGTTGCTCCAGATCGCCGTGTAACGACAATGCACTTTGCCCTACTTCATTCAGCGCGTCGCAGACAGCCTGGCAATCTTTTTTGGTATTGCAAAACACCACGCAAGAGGATGGCTGATGCAAACTTAATAACCTTTGCAACAACGGAATTTTGCCTTTGCTGGATGTCTCATAAAATTGTTGTTCAATAGGTGGCAGAGCATCTGTTGAGTCAATTTCAATCGCTAAAGGATCGCGTTGCACTCGTCCGCTGATTGCGGCGATGGCTTCCGGCCAGGTTGCCGAAAACAGAAGCGTCTGTCGAGATGCAGGCGCAAAACGGATGACATCATCAATGGCATCGCTAAATCCCATATCCAGCATGCGATCGGCCTCATCCATCACCAGCGTATTCAACGCATCCAGTGATACCGTGCCTTTTTGCAGATGATCCAACAAACGGCCCGGCGTTGCCACGATAATATGCGGCGCATGTTGCAACGAATCACGCTGCATACCGAACGGTTGACCACCGCACAACGTCAAAATTTTGGTATTTGGCAGAAAACGCGCCAGCCGACGCAATTCACCTGCCACCTGATCCGCCAGTTCACGCGTAGGACACAGCACTAAAGCCTGGGTTTGAAATAGCGACGCATCAATTTGCTGTAACAAGCCGAGGCCAAAAGCCGCCGTTTTGCCGCTGCCGGTTTTCGCCTGCACGCGAACATCTTTTCCGGCAAGGATCGCCGGAAGCGCGGCGGCCTGCACCGGCGTCATGGTTAAATAACCCAACTCATCAAGGTTCGTGAGTTGGGCGGGAGGCAAAACATTCAGGGTAGAAAAAGCGGTCACAATCTATTCTCGTGGTCATCGACGCAAAGTCAGCAGGCGCGTATCCTCGCAGATCTACGCTCACGATGCGACAATTTAATCGGTTCTTCATCGGGTGGTGGGTCAGGCATGGGTTGCGGGCGAGGGATCGGATCGGGCACTGGAACAGGATCGCCAGGAATCGGTTCAGGGACAGGAATTTGCAAATAAATAAGTGTCGTCATATTTCCCTCCGGTCATTGGGTGGACTCTTAAAGGGTAGACGCTGATAAATAACAGGCAAAAAAAAGCCGACTCATCAAAGTCGGCGTCGTACGAATCAATTGTGCTATGCAGTAATTCAAAAAAGGAAGTAAGACAATATGGAGCGCAACGCCCATCGCTTGACGTTGCATTCACCTGCAAGAGAGATATTGCCCTGAATGGGTAGAGAGTTTATTGACTTCGCTCAAACTTTGCGGCGTTTTTGTATACAGACAGCTGGGAAAATTTCTTTTGTTACAACCATTTACTACGATGCAACCATAAAGCAACACCACCAATAAGAACAACTAACAGAATACAAAAAATTGAAAATCCGAATTGCCACCCGCCGCCAGGGATCCCACCAAGGTTGACGCCAAATAACCCGGTCAGAAAGGTACTGGGTAAAAAGACCATTGCCATCAACGACATTGTATAGGTACGACGCGCTAAATTTTCCTGCATCACCTGAGCGATTTCATCCGCCATCACGCCAGTCCGTGCTATACAGGCGTCGATTTCGTCAAGCCCGCGCCCAAGGCGATCGGCAATATCCTGCATACGACGGCGTTGGTCATCGCTCATCCACGGCAAACGTTCACTGGCAAGACGAGCATAAACATCACGTTGCGGTGCCATATAGCGACGCATCACAATTAATTGTTTGCGCAGCAGAGCCAGGAATCCACGCGGTGGAATTTGCTGATCAAGGAGATTATCTTCAAGGTCGATAATTTTATCGTGCAGCTGCTCGATAAATTCGCTGGAATGATCGGTCAACGCATCACATACATCCACCAGCCATCCCCCGCAATCGGTCGGACCCGTGCCCTCTTCCAGATCGCTTACCACATCGTCCAGCGCCAGCACTTTGCGTTGTCGGGTCGAAACAATTAACCGCCCGTCCATATATACACGCATGGCGACCAGTTGATCGGGGCGTTCATCGGTGCTGCCGTTTATACAGCGCAATGTAATCAGCGTGCCTTCACCGAGACGGCTGACTCGGGGCCGTGTGCTCTCGCCCGCCAGCGCATCACGTACGTTATTGGGAAGCAGCGGTGTTGTCGCCAGCCATTGGGCGCTATCATGGTGTACATAATTAAGGTGGAGCCAGCAGGGATGCGCTTCATCAATCACATCTGTATTTTCCAGCGGTTTAACGCCGCCTCTACCATCCAGCATCCAGGCAAATACTGCATCCGGGACATTAACGTCCGATCCCTTAATCGCTTCCACAGTGCCTCCATCATCAACGCATTATTTTGTAGTCTAGCCTTCTGGCCCTGTTACGCAACATCTCATCACCCCATTACCCTGAAATGATTAATAAAATTCTGTCTAAATTGAATACAAAAAGCAAAATGCTTTTCCGTATACAAACCGTGTGAAGTGTTAAATAGCGTCTATCATTATCAGAATTATCTGATCATATGACGTGGCTTTTTTGCGATCGGATAGCAACAAAAATTGATAAAAATAACGGGATCTCAATGATTACGCACAACTTCAATACCCTGGACTTACTCACCAGTCCTGTCTGGATCGTTTCGCCCTTTGAGGAACAGTTAATTTATGCCAATAGCGCGGCGCGACTGTTGATGCAAGACCTCACGTTTAGTCAGCTACGAACCGGTCCCTATTCCGTCTCCTCACAAAAAGAACTGCCAAAATACCTCTCCGATCTGCAAAACCAACACGATATTATCGAAATCCTCACCGTTCAACGTAAAGAAGAGGAAACAGCATTAAGCTGTCGGCTTGTTTTGCGAAAGCTGACAGAAGCAGAACCGGTGATTATTTTCGAAGGTATCGAAGCACCGGCAACGCTGGGTTTAAAAGCCAGTCGCTCGGCAAATTATCAGCGCAAAAAACAAGGTTTTTATGCGCGCTTTTTTCTGACTAACTCTGCACCAATGTTGTTGATTGACCCCTCACGAGATGGCCAAATCGTCGATGCTAACCTCGCCGCGCTCAATTTCTATGGCTATAACCATGAAACGATGTGCCAGAAACATACCTGGGAAATAAATATGCTCGGGCGACGCGTCATGCCTATCATGCATGAAATTTCGCATTTACCCGGTGGCCATAAGCCTTTGAATTTTGTTCATAAACTGGCGGATGGTTCGACTCGTCATGTGCAGACCTATGCTGGGCCGATTGAAATTTATGGCGACAAGCTCATGTTATGTATTGTGCATGATATTACTGAGCAAAAACGGCTGGAGGAGCAGCTGGAACATGCTGCCCACCATGACGCGATGACCGGATTACTGAATCGGCGACAGTTTTACCACATTACCGAGCCAGGCCAAATGCAGCACCTCGCCATCGCTCAGGATTACAGCTTATTGCTCATCGACACCGATCGTTTTAAACACATTAACGATCTCTATGGGCATTCTAAAGGTGATGAGGTGTTATGCGCCCTCGCCCGCACCCTCGAAAGTTGCGCTCGCAAAGGCGATTTGGTGTTTCGTTGGGGAGGCGAAGAGTTTGTCTTATTGCTACCAAGAACCCCACTGGATACCGCGCTTTCGCTGGCTGAAACTATCCGCGTAAGCGTGGCAAAAGTGAGTATTTCGGGCTTACCACGCTTTACCGTCAGCATTGGTGTGGCGCATCACGAAGGAAATGAAAGCATCGATGAACTGTTTAAACGCGTTGATGATGCTTTGTATCGGGCGAAAAATGATGGACGCAACCGCGTGCTGGCGGCATAAGCCGCGGATGCGTCTCGAGATCAACGACTGCGCTTAGCGTGGCGCTCCCAGTTTTCTTGCTTCGCCTGCGCCGTTTTACGTAGTGCGACGTAACACGCCCCGCTGCCGCCATGATGCGGTAGCGCGGTGCAATATGCCTGAACATCATCAAATTCGGTCAGCCAGCGCGCCACATAGCTGCGGACAATATTGGCATGCGATTTATCTTCCCGCCCTTTACCATGAATAATCAGCACATTACGCAAACCATCCGCCATGGCTTGTTGAATGAAACTGAACATCATTTTGCGGCACTCTTCCACCGGCTGGCGCAAAAGATTCAGGCTCGCCTGTTGCGGATATTTACCACTGCGCAGCTTATCCAGCACCCCATGTTGCAACCCTTCCCGCCGAAACTCCAGCGGCTGACTTAGCGGGATGATGTCGAGAAATCCAGTGGTGAGGAAATTATCAAGTTGCAGCGTGTCGATACGCTGCGGCGCACGTTGGTTACGCGTTGGATGCCAGTGGACATCTGTAGCACGTTTCAGCGGCTGGACATCTTCCATGGCGTCAAGAAACAGCGATTTGTCGTCAAGGTTCATGTTACATCCTCCCGCAATTAAGAGCGCGATATGATAACCAGACCGGGTCGGTCCAACAACGTATTACCCAAATTTCCAGTAATAAGTTCCAAATATTGCCGATATTTTAAGCAAAATGCTTATGCATGATTATTCATTCACGATATTAATAATGTAACTTATATTTTCGTGAAATCTGTCACTGAAGAAAATTGGCAACTAAAGGTTAAAACCGTTATAACACAGTCACCGGCGCAGAGGAGACCATGCCGGATTTAAGACGCGGATGCACTGCTGTGTGTACTGTAGAGTCTGGCGGATGTCGACAGACTCTATTTTTTTATGCAGTTTTAACTTTGCAGATAGCCGCATTCTCGCCGAAATTGCGTGATTAATGACGCGGTCAGTGGTGTCTGGCGACTATCACGCCGCTGAATCAAATAATAGGTCGCTTTCGGTAAAATTTCGCTAACCGGCAACATCACCAGCCCCTGTCCGTGCAAGGGATCGCAGCCCATTTCTTCAGGTAGTATGCTGAGAAAATCGCTTTTTGCCACCAGACTGATACAGGCTGAGAACGTCTCGCAGACTACGCCGACCTGTGGCGTTTGCGCCTGATCGTCAAGCAATTCACTCAAGTGTTTGTAGTAGCTGCCGTGTGGCGTCGGCATTGTCCAGCTGTAGTCCAGTAACTGTTTGATCGAACGGGCACCAATGGCGGGATGTCCCGGGCGGCAAAAGATCGCGAATTGCTTTTCCAGTAATTTCTCAAAAGTAAATTCGTGGTCGTAGGGTCCCTGATAATAGGTATTGATGGTGAAATCCAGTTCCCCCTGGCGCAATTCATTAATCATCGATACCAGTTGCCCTTCCATAATGCGTACTTTTACCTGCGGATGCTGCTGATGAAAACGAGATATGACAGCTGGCATCAGACTGCGGGAAATACTGGCCCCCATGCCGATATTAATTTGCCCTGCCAGTTGCCCTTGTCGTTGGCGAATATCCTCTTGCGCTGCGCGCAGCTCTTCAAGAATAAGACTGGCGTGCTGATAAAAACTTTCACCGGCATCAGTTAACGTCACGCCTTTACTACGGCGAAAAAAGAGTTGTGCCGCCAACCCTTCTTCCAGCTCCTGAATAGATTTACTCAGTGCCGGTTGCGACATATTCAACATTCGGCTCGCTCCGCGAATGCTGCCCTGACGAGCCACTTCAACAAAAGCCCGAATTTGATGAATTTTTACCTGAAAAGCCATGACGCCACCGATAACCGTTATTTATCAGACCAAAGAAACTGGCATCTACTTTAATGCAGATGATTGTGTCAGGGTAATTTATGAACGGTTAAAACTGTGAAAAATCAGTTAGTGATAAGTAAAAACTATCGCTACGTGAACCGGGTCACACTTTTTACTGATGACGGGAAAGGTTATGGAGTCTTTGAATCAATTTATTAATTCGCTTGCCCCAAAATTATCGCACTGGCGACGTGATTTTCACCACTATGCAGAGTCTGGCTGGGTGGAATTCCGCACTGCCACCCTTGTTGCGGAAGAATTGCACCAGCTCGGTTATTCACTGGCGCTGGGCCGCGAAGTAGTTAATGAAAGTAGCCGGATGGGATTACCTGATGAATTCACTCTACAACGCGAATTCGAGCGCGCTCGTCAACAGGGTGCGCTAGAACAATGGATTGCGGCTTTTGAAGGCGGTTTCACTGGCATCGTCGCTACCCTGGATACCGGTCGCCCCGGTCCGGTGATGGCTTTCCGTGTCGATATGGACGCGCTGGATCTCAGTGAAGAACGGGATGTCAGCCATCGCCCCTACCGCGACGGTTTTGCGTCATGTAACGCCGGAATGATGCATGCCTGTGGTCATGATGGACATACCGCCATTGGACTTGGGCTGGCGCATACCCTTAAACAGTTCGAGTCCGGACTACATGGCGTCATCAAACTGATTTTTCAACCTGCAGAAGAAGGTACGCGTGGCGCGCGGGCGATGGTCGATGCAGGTGTAGTGGATGATGTTGATTATTTTACTGCCGTGCACATTGGCACTGGCGTACCTGCGGGCACCGTGGTGTGCGGCAGTGATAATTTTATGGCAACCACCAAATTTGACGCGCACTTCACCGGGACCGCCGCTCACGCAGGCGCAAAACCAGAAGACGGTCACAATGCCTTGTTGGCGGCAGCACAAGCAACTCTTGCACTGCATGCAATCGCCCCGCACAGCGAAGGCGCTTCCAGAGTAAACGTGGGCGTTATGCAGGCAGGAAGCGGTCGTAATGTTGTTCCCGCCTCAGCGTTGCTGAAAGTGGAAACACGCGGGGCCAGCGACGTCATTAATCAATATGTTTTTGAACGTGCACAACAAGCGATTCAGGGCGCAGCAACCATGTATGGTGTCGGCGTTGAAACTCGTCTGATGGGTGCAGCTACCGCCAGTTCTCCTTCGCCGCAATGGGTCGCATGGTTGCAAAGTCAGGCAGCTCAGGTCCCGGGGGTCAATCAAGCCATTGAACGTGTTGAAGCGCCTGCGGGTTCCGAAGATGCCACATTAATGATGGCCCGCGTGCAGCAACATCAAGGGCAAGCCTCCTATATGGTGTTTGGCACACAGCTGGCGGCAGGTCATCACAACGAAAAATTCGATTTTGACGAGCAGGTTCTCGCTATTGCCGTCGAAACGCTGGCGCGCACCGCGCTCAATTTTCCCTGGACGCGAGGTATCTGATGCAGGAAATCTATCGTTTTATCGACGATGCGATTGAAGCCGATCGCCAACGTTATACCGATATTGCCGATCAAATCTGGGATCATCCAGAAACACGTTTTGAAGAGTTCTGGTCAGCGGAGCATCTGGCTTCGGCGCTGGAGTCTGCAGGCTTCACCGTTACCCGCAACGTAGGCAATATCCCAAATGCCTTTATTGCTTCGTTTGGTCAAGGCAAACCGGTTATCGCCCTGCTGGGGGAATATGACGCCCTGGCAGGTTTAAGTCAGCAAGCAGGTTGCGCGCAACCTACATCCGCGACGCCCGGTGAAAATGGTCACGGTTGCGGACACAATTTGCTGGGAACCGCCGCCTTTGCCGCAGCAATAGCCGTCAAGAAATGGCTGGAACAATATGGGCAAGGCGGCACGGTGCGCTTTTATGGTTGTCCTGGCGAAGAAGGCGGCTCGGGTAAAACGTTCATGGTCCGCGAGGGGGTATTTGATGATGTGGATGCGGCACTCACCTGGCACCCGGAAGCCTTTGCCGGTATGTTCAATACCCGCACGCTGGCAAACATTCAGGCATCATGGCGCTTTAAAGGGATCGCAGCACATGCCGCGAATTCCCCTCATTTGGGACGCAGCGCCCTTGATGCCGTAACGTTGATGACCACTGGCACCAACTTCCTCAACGAACATATTATTGAAAAAGCGCGCGTACACTATGCCATCACAGATAGCGGCGGGATCTCGCCCAACGTGGTCCAGGCGCAGGCAGAAGTGCTTTATCTTATCCGCGCCCCCGAAATGACCGATGTGCAGCATATTTATGATCGGGTCGCCAAAATCGCCGAAGGTGCGGCATTGATGACCGAAACCACGGTTGAATGCCGCTTCGACAAAGCCTGTTCCAGTTATCTCCCGAATCGCACCTTAGAAAATGCCATGTACCGAGCCCTATCCCATTTTGGTACTCCGGAATGGAACTGCGAAGAACTGGCTTTTGCGAAACAAATTCAGGCTACGCTCACCCTCAACGATCGTCAAAACAGTCTGAATAATATCGCTGCAACCGGTGGCGAAAACGGCAAGGCTTTTGCACTACGTCATCGTGAAACGGTACTGGCGAATGAAGTCGCTCCATATGCCGCCACCGATAACGTGCTTGCGGCATCAACTGATGTCGGCGACGTCAGTTGGAAACTGCCTGTTGCCCAGTGTTTCAGTCCCTGTTTTGCCGTCGGTACCCCGCTACATACATGGCAACTGGTTAGCCAGGGGCGAACATCTATTGCTCATAAAGGAATGCTGCTGGCGGCGAAAACTATAGCAGCAACCACACTTAATCTCTTCATTGATTCAGGGCTATTGCAAGAATGCCAACAAGAGCATCAGCAAGTTACGGACACGCAACCGTATCACTGCCCTATCCCGAAAAACGTGACACCGTCACCTTTAAAATAACAACAACAACGCAAACACAACAAACGAGGAATGCCCATGAGTATGTCATCCATACCGTCGTCCTCCCAATCCGGGAAGCTCTATGGCTGGGTCGAAAGAATTGGTAACAAGGTGCCCCATCCTTTTTTGCTCTTTATCTATTTGATTATCGTACTCATGGTGACGACAGCAATTTTGTCGGCCTTTGGCGTCAGTGCGAAAAACCCGACCGATGGTACGCCGGTGGTCGTGAAAAACCTGCTCAGTGTGGAAGTATTACACTGGTTTTTACCCAATGTTATTAAAAACTTTAGCGGTTTTGCTCCACTTGGAGCGATCCTGGCGCTGGTTTTAGGTGCCGGTCTGGCGGAGCGCGTCGGCTTACTGCCAGCGTTGATGGTTAAAATGGCATCGCATGTGAATGCCCGCTACGCCAGTTATATGGTGCTGTTTATTGCTTTTTTTAGCCACATTTCTTCCGATGCGGCGTTAGTGATCATGCCACCGATGGGTGCGCTGATTTTTCTGGCGGTGGGCAGGCATCCAGTTGCAGGTTTACTGGCCGCCATTGCAGGCGTAGGTTGCGGCTTTACGGCTAATTTACTGATTGTCACAACCGACGTGTTGCTGTCGGGGATCAGCACGGAGGCTGCGGCTGCGTTCAATCCGCAAATGCACGTCAGTGTAATTGATAACTGGTATTTTATGGCCAGCTCCGTAGTCGTACTGACGATTGTTGGCGGCCTGATAACCGACAAAATCATTGAGCCACGTTTAGGTCAATGGCAGGGAAACAGCGATGAGAAACTGCAGACATTAACCGAAAGTCAGCGTTTTGGTTTACGCATAGCAGGTGTCGTATCGCTACTTTTTATTGCTGCGATTGCGCTGATGGTGATCCCGGAAAACGGGATATTGCGCGATCCGATTAATCACACCGTGATGCCATCCCCCTTTATTAAAGGTATCGTGCCACTGATCATTCTTTTTTTCTTTGTGGTCTCGCTGGCTTATGGCATCGCTACCCGCACAATTCGACGTCAGGCGGATTTACCGCATTTAATGATTGAACCGATGAAAGAGATGGCGGGATTTATCGTGATGGTTTTTCCCCTCGCCCAGTTTGTCGCCATGTTTAACTGGAGCAACATGGGGAAATTCATCGCCGTGGGGCTGACCGATATACTGGAAAGTTCAGGGCTTAGCGGCATCCCGGCGTTTGTCGGTCTGGCGTTGCTTTCCTCTTTCTTATGCATGTTTATCGCCAGCGGTTCCGCAATCTGGTCGATTCTGGCCCCCATTTTCGTACCGATGTTTATGCTACTTGGCTTTCACCCGGCATTTGCGCAAATCCTCTTTCGTATTGCCGACTCATCCGTATTGCCTTTAGCGCCGGTATCTCCTTTTGTTCCACTGTTTCTTGGATTCCTGCAACGTTACAAACCAGACGCGAAACTGGGTACTTACTATTCGTTAGTTTTGCCCTATCCACTTATCTTTTTGGTGGTATGGCTGCTGATGTTGCTGGCGTGGTATCTTGTCGGTCTGCCGATAGGTCCGGGGATTTACCCACGTTTGTCTTAAGAGAGAACGGATGCTGAGATTACTTGAAGAAAAAATTGTCACGCCACTGGGTCCACTGTGGGTGATTTGCGATGAGCAATTTCGCCTGCGGGCGGTTGAATGGGAAGAGTACAGCGAACGCATGGTGCAGCTGCTGGACATCCATTACCGCAAAGAAGGCTATGAACGCATTTCTGCCACCAACCCAGGTGGTTTAAGCGACAAGCTTCGTGAATATTTTGCCGGTAATCTTAGCATTATTGATACGCTTCCCACTGCCACGGGGGGGACGCCATTTCAGCGCGAAGTCTGGAAAACATTACGCACAATCCCCTGCGGGCAGGTAATGCATTACGGCCAACTGGCTGAACAATTGGGCCGCCCTGGTGCGGCGCGTGCCGTTGGTGCGGCAAACGGATCGAATCCCATCAGCATTGTTGTGCCTTGTCATCGGGTCATTGGCAGAAACGGTACCATGACCGGATATGCAGGCGGAGTTCAGCGAAAAGAGTGGTTATTACGCCACGAAGGTTATCTTTTGCTGTAAACATTAAACAATTTGTGCCAGCTTGTTCACACTTTTATGTAAAGTTACCCTTAACAACTTAAGGGTTTTCAAATAGATAGACATATATTTACATCTAATATCGGAATTCTCTGCTGTTAAGGTTTGCTTAGACTTACTTGCTCTCTAAAAAGATGTTAAAATTGACAAATATCAATTACGGCTTGAGCAGACCTATGATCCCGGAAAAGCGAATTATACGGCGCATTCAGTCTGGCGGTTGTGCTATCCATTGCCAGGATTGCAGCATCAGCCAGCTTTGCATCCCGTTCACACTCAACGAACATGAGCTTGATCAGCTTGATAATATCATTGAGCGGAAGAAGCCTATTCAGAAAGGCCAGACGCTGTTTAAGGCTGGAGATGAACTTAAATCGCTTTATGCCATCCGCTCCGGTACGATTAAAAGTTATACCATCACTGAGCAAGGCGACGAGCAAATCACTGGTTTCCATTTAGCGGGCGATCTGGTGGGATTTGACGCTATCGGCAGCGGTCATCACCCGAGCTTCGCGCAGGCGCTGGAAACCTCGATGGTATGTGAAATCCCGTTCGAAACGCTGGACGATTTGTCTGGTAAAATGCCGAATCTGCGTCAGCAGATGATGCGTCTGATGAGCGGTGAAATCAAAGGCGATCAGGACATGATCCTGCTGTTGTCGAAGAAAAATGCCGAGGAACGTCTGGCTGCATTCATCTACAACCTGTCCCGTCGTTTTGCCCAACGCGGCTTCTCCCCTCGTGAATTCCGCCTGACGATGACTCGTGGCGATATCGGTAACTATCTGGGCCTGACGGTAGAAACCATCAGCCGTCTGCTGGGTCGCTTCCAGAAAAGCGGTATGCTGGCAGTCAAAGGTAAATACATCACCATCGAAAATAACGATGCGCTGGCCCAGCTTGCTGGTCATACGCGTAACGTTGCCTGATTTTTCCGCATAACTCACTATCCTTCTGTCATATCATTAAATTTTTCTGATTTATTGATCTGGCAGAAGGTTCATCACTGTTTCATTCACCAGATATGGGTTAATCTTTTAATTACAAACTGCGTTGACAGTTGTTGTAAGGAGACCCTGTATGGCTATGTATCAGAACATGCTCGTTGTTATCGATCCTAACCAGGACGACCAACCAGCATTGCGGCGAGCTGTTTATTTACATCAACGGATTGGTGGCAAAATTAAAGCCTTTTTGCCGATCTATGACTTCTCATACGAAATGACCACCCTGCTCTCTCCGGACGAACGTACCGCTATGCGTCAGGGCGTCATCAGCCAGCGTACAGACTGGATCCACGAGCAGGCAAAATATTATCTCAATGCTGGCGTTCCCATTGAAATTAAAGTGGTCTGGCATAACCGTCCTTTCGAAGCCATCATTCAGGAAGTGATCAGCGGCGGGCACGATTTGGTGCTAAAAATGGCGCACCAACATGACCGTCTGGAAGCGGTGATTTTTACGCCAACGGACTGGCATCTGTTACGCAAATGCCCAAGCCCGGTGTGGATGGTGAAAGACCAGCCGTGGCCGGAAGGGGGTAAGGCGCTGGTGGCGGTGAATCTCGCCAGTGAAGAGCCGTACCATAATGCGCTCAATGAAAAACTGGTCAAAGAGACGATCGAACTGGCGGAACAAGTCAACCATACCGAAGTTCATCTGGTTGGCGCTTATCCCGTAACGCCAATTAATATCGCGATTGAACTGCCGGAATTTGATCCGAGCGTTTATAACGATGCCATTCGTGGGCAACATTTGCTGGCAATGAAAGCCCTGCGGCAGAAATTCGGCATTAATGAAAACATGACGCACGTAGAAAAAGGTCTGCCAGAAGAGGTGATTCCTGATTTGGCGGAGCACTTACAGGCGGGGATTGTGGTTCTGGGCACGGTAGGACGCACCGGTATTTCAGCAGCATTCCTCGGCAACACGGCAGAACAGGTGATTGATCATCTTCGCTGCGACCTGCTGGTCATTAAACCTGACCAGTATCAGACACCCGTTGAACTGGATGACGAAGAAGACGATTAACGACTCTTCAATAACTGACAAGGCCCGAGTTATCGGGCCTATTTTTTACTTACTGCTCTTCGCCGCCAAGGAAATAAATTCCCAACGGGATTGCCAGCAACACAGTAAAGACCAGGCTATAAACAAAAATCATTGATGACTGAATCACATACATTGATGTCGTCCACTCAGACAGCGGAATATTGTACTGTTCTATCACGCCGCCGATGGTCGCGCGAGTCACAACCGACGCCGCAATAATGAAAACCGCCAACAAACCAAAGAGAAATTTCTTCCCTTTCGCTGACTTCAGTTTCGCCATAATCATGATGTAATCCTTGTGCAGACAAATTTCTTGTTACCTAAACGTAACAATACCATGACATTTCACCGTTGTCTGCTCTGAAAACCTCACCTCTTAGCTGGATTTACAATCAACGCATTGATTAGTTAGCTAATGTTGCTACTTCCTTCCCTGACTATTGATGATCTCAATGAATTGTCGCGGTAAAATAGCCCCGCCAGGGGTTTCCGGCATGACGACAATTATCTGGAGGAGCCTGATAAAACAATGATCGCTGAACTGTTTACAAATAATGCGCTTAATCTGGTCATTATTTTCGGTAGCTGCGCAGCATTGATTCTGATGAGCTTTTGGTTTCGCCGCGGAAATCGTAAAAGAAAAGGTTTTTTATTCCATGCGGTGCAATTTTTAATCTACACCATAATTATCAGTGCTGTTGGTAGCATCATTAATTATGTTATAGAAAACTATAAACTCAAATTTATCACCCCAGGCGTTATCGATTTTATCTGTACGTCCCTGATTGCGGTTATTCTGACGATTAAGCTATTTCTGCTGATTAATCAGTTTGAAAAACAGCAGATTAAAAAAGGTCGCGATATCACCAGTGCGCGGATTATGTCGCGTATCATCAAAATCACCATTATTGTGGTGCTTGTTCTGCTTTATGGCGAACATTTCGGCATGAGCCTTTCTGGCTTGTTGACCTTTGGTGGTATTGGTGGTCTGGCTGTCGGTATGGCCGGTAAAGATATTCTGAGTAACTTCTTTTCCGGGATTATGCTCTATTTCGACCGTCCTTTTAGTATTGGCGACTGGATCCGTTCACCGGACAGAAATATCGAAGGTACAGTATCGGAAATTGGCTGGCGAATTACCAAGATTACGACTTTTGATAATCGTCCGTTGTACGTACCGAACTCGCTGTTTTCGTCAATCAGCGTAGAAAACCCAGGACGAATGACCAACCGGCGCATTACCACGACCATTGGTTTACGTTATGAGGATGCGGCAAAAGTGGGCGTTATTGTCGAAGCCGTACGTGAGATGCTGAAAAATCACCCGGCCATTGACCAGCGACAAACCTTACTGGTTTATTTCAACCAGTTTGCTGACTCCTCATTGAATATTATGGTTTATTGCTTTACCAAAACCACGGTATGGGCTGAATGGCTTGCTGCACAGCAAGACGTTTATTTGAAGATTATCGATATTGTACAGTCACACGGCGCGGACTTTGCCTTCCCCAGCCAGACGCTGTATATGGATAACATTACACCGCCGGACCAGGGTCGCTAAATCAGACATCACTGGCGTTATCCACAAGGGTAACGCCAATTCCCATCACATCAATGCTTCACAATATACATAGTCCGACTGTACGCCACATCTTCCGGGTTATTAATGGGATAACCTCTCAGCCACGGCTTGATTAATCGTCCATTGGTATATTGATAAATTGGTGCAATCGGTGCTTGCTCCATGAGGATTTTTTCTGCCGCGTTGTAATCGGCATTACGCGCTTTAACGGTATTTTCCGTTGATGCCTGGGCCAGTACTTTGTCGTATGCCGGATTGTTAAAGCGTGAAATATTTCCTGAATGCGTTGACGTTAATAATGTCAGGAAAGTGGAGGGTTCATTATAATCCCCTACCCACGAGGCTCGGATAACATCAAAATTGCCGGTGTTACGGCTATCGATATAGGTTTTCCATTCCTGATTTTGCAATTTAACATCTACGCCAAGGTTCTTTTTCCACATTGATGCTACAGCAATCGCAATTTTTTGATGGTTTTCTGAAGTGTTATACAAAAGCGTCAGCTTCAGCGGTTTTTGCGGACCATAACCAGCGGCGCTCAACAAAGTTTTTGCCTGCGCATTCAGTTCTTCCTGACTCATTTGTTCAAACGGCGAAGGTTCCGGCGTAAATCCCGCGGTAACATCTGGTGTAAAATGCCACGCTGGCTTTTCGCCCGTCCCCAACACTTTTTCGGTCATCAGGCGGCGATCTATCGTCATACTTAATGCCAGGCGAACGCGCTGATCTGCCGTCGGCCCTTTTTGCGTGTTAAACGCATAATAATAGGTCCCGAGCTGCGGCGGCGTATAAACCTGCCCCGGAATATCCTTCAACAGCTTCTGATACATATTTTTCGGGAAGGATTCGGTGATATCAATATCCCCCGCGAGGTAACGCTTAGTGGCTGCGGATTCCTGATTAATTGGCAGGAAAGTCACTTTTTGCAGCACCGTTTTGGCGTTATCCCAATAATGGGTATTCGGTACCACGACCAGTTTTTCATTGACTACGCGCTCTTTAAGAACATAAGCGCCATTACCGATCAGTTTTCCGGGTTTCGTCCACTCTTTACTGCTTTCTACGTTGGCTTTTTGCACCGGGAAGAAGGCAAAGTTAGCGGTTAAATTCACAAACCACGGCAACGGTTTATCAAGCTGGATTTTCAAAGTATGGGCATCAACTGCGGTGACGCCAAGCTGGTCAGGCGTAGCTTTACCATCAATAATCGCCTGTGCGTTGTTGATTCCCGCCAGCGCGGCAAACCATGCAAATGGCGATAGCGTTTTAGGGTCCACCAGACGTTGCCAGCTGTAGACAAAATCTTGCGCCGTTACCAGTGTGCCATCCGCCCATTTTGCGTTATCGCGCAGGGTAAAAGTCCAGATACGGTTGTCATTACTTTTCCACTGAGTCGCAACGCCGGGGACAATCTCCCCTTTCTCGTTCTGATTCACCAGTCCTTCAAACAGATCGCGAATGACCTGAATCTCTGGCAGGCCCACGGCTTTAGCGGGATCCAGCGACGCAGGCTCATCTTTAATGTGGCGCACCAGCTCCTGCTTCTCTGCCAGTACTGTGCCGCTCGGAACTTCTGCAGCATACGAAAGAGAAATGCTGCTGACCAACAGCGCACAACACGTGACTGAAACAGAGTGCTTCATAAGTTTCCCTCTAACCGACATTAAAATTGATGCGTAATTATTTGTTTCGCCTTAAAGAAATGCAAACAACTTCCATCAAAAAAGTGACAAAGGAAGCATCAAATGTTTTAAGTATCAATATATCAAATCAGATTTAGTGTAAATAATAGTCTCCAAAATGCGGTAAAGCACATAGAACTCCGAACACTACGTTCGGGCTTCGCACGTTCAAACCCGTTTTCGGTATCATAATCAGCATCTGTCGCCATTGTACGAAGAATAAAAAATGACCAAAACGTTGAAAGGAACTGAGAATACGTTAAGAGAAGAATTAAATTAATGTATCAGCAAGTAGTGCTAAACAGCACCTTTATACTTCAGCCTATCTATAAATAATGAGAATGCCGAGCCAGCATGTCGACGGTGTGGATAGTACAGGTGATAACCGGGTAAATCTGGTGTGAATTTATCCAAAACACGTATCAGTTTTTTTTCTTTAATAGCCCGCTCAACCTGATCATAAGGTAGATACGCCAATCCATGCCCATCAATTGCAGCATCAATGATCAGGTCTATCGTATTCAGTAAAAGCTGACCTTCCATGCGAACACGAACTTCACGTCCACCGCGTATTAATCTCCAGCGATTTGCTGTACCCGATGTGGGAAGATACAAATTAATTGCCTGATGATCTATTAATTGTGACACTGACGTTGGAGCACTTCGACGAGAAAAATAATCCGGTGAGCCAACAATAGCCATTGGTATATCTGGCCCGATTCGAATGGCGATCATATCTTTATCCATCTCCCCACCCAGACGGACGCCTGCATCAAAACGTTCAGAAACGACATCGGTCAAACCATAATCAATGGTAAGCTGGATATCAATTTCAGGATGCGATTTCAGGAATGTGCGCATAGCTGGTAACAATATCGTTTTTGCTGCATGTTCTACAGTAGTAATACGTATTGTCCCGGATGGGCGGTTCTGCAGATCGCTCAGGGATGTCAGGGCAGAATCTATGTCATGCAACATAGGGCCAAGAACAGACAAAAGATGCTCGCCCGCTTCAGTGGGTACAACGCTGCGCGTGGTTCGTGTCAGAAGCCGCAATCCCAATCGTTCTTCTATACGGCGCACTATCTGGCTTAAAGCTGACTGCGCCATGCTCAGGCGGGCTGCTGCGCGAGTGAAGCTACGCTCCTCTGCAACGACGACAAACGCCATCAGATCAGCGATTTCTTCACGCTTCATTCAGTATCTCCATACAATCTATTAATCATTTAAATGATAGGTCTAATCATGATTTTGGGTCTAATCAACTTAATGATCAATATCTATAGTGATATCACCAACCGTTAAAACGAACCGACAACTCCATGAGGAACGGAATGATGAATAATAAAGTCAGCTTCACTAACAGCAATAATCCAACCATCTCTTTGTCTGCAGTGATCTATTTCCCTCCAAAATTTGATGAAACCCGTCAGTATCCGGCAATTGTGGTATCTCACCCAGGTGGGGGCGTTAAAGAGCAAACGGCTGGAACCTATGCCGAAAAACTGGCGGAAAAGGGATTTGTCACTATTGCTTATGACGCATCTTATCAAGGTGAAAGCGGCGGCGAGCCGCGTCAGTTAGAAAACCCATACATTCGTACTGAAGACGTCAGTGCCGTGATTGATTATCTGACAACGCTTTCTTATGTCGACAATAGCCGAATTGGTGCGATGGGAATTTGTGCCGGTGCAGGATATACAGCCAATGCTGCAATTCAGGATCGCCGCATCAAGGCCATCGGTACTGTTAGTGCGGTCAATATTGGTTCGATGTTCCGTAATGGTTGGGAAAACAATGTGAAATCTATTGATGCCCTACCATACGTTGACGCGGGTTCAAACGCCCGAACCAGCGATATTAGCAGCGGAGAATACGCCACCATGCCACTGGCACCAATGAAGGAGTCCGATGCGCCGAACGAAGAACTGCGTCAGGCCTGGGAGTATTACCACACCCCTCGCGCGCAGTATCCAACAGCACCGGGTTACACTACTTTGCGCAGCCTTAACCAGATTATTACCTATGATGCTTACCATATGGCGGAAGTGTACCTGACTCAGCCGATACAGATTGTGGCGGGCAGCCAGGCAGGGAGCAAATGGATGAGTGACGACCTGTACGATCGAGCATCAAGCCAGGATAAACGCTATCACATTGTTGAAGGCGCAAACCATATGGATCTTTATGACGGCAAAGTCTATGTGGCTGAAGCAATTTCAGTATTAGCGCCGTTCTTTGAGGAAACTCTGTAATGAAACATATTCAAATCCGTAATAGTGATATGGCCTGGCATATTGCTGCCAATAATCTGGGAAAAGTTTCATGAAAAATGTACTGATTCTTGGTGCTGGCGGTCAGATAGCCCGCCATGTGATTAATCAACTGGCAGATAAACAAACCATTAAACAAACTTTATTTGCCCGTCAGCCAGCAAAAATCCACAAACCCTATCCAACTAATAGCAAGATTATTATGGGGGATGTACTGAATCATGCGGCACTGAAGCAGGCCATGCAGGGACAGGATGTTGTGTATGCCAACCTTACGGGGGAAGATTTAGATATTCAGGCAAATTCAGTGATCGCTGCGATGAAAGCCTGTGATGTTAAACGTCTGATCTTTGTTCTTTCCCTCGGTATTTATGATGAAGTTCCAGGAAAATTTGGCGAATGGAATAATGCAGTTATTGGTGAGCCCCTAAAACCATTCCGCAGGGCTGCGGATGCAATTGAGGCTTCTGGACTGGAATATACAATTCTTCGCCCTGCCTGGCTGACCGATGAAGATATTATTGATTATGAGCTTACCTCACGCAATGAACCATTCAAAGGTACGATCGTATCACGTAAGAGTGTCGCAGCATTAATTACAGATATCATCGATAAACCTGAGAAACACATTGGTGAGAATATAGGCATCAATCAGCCCGGGACTGATGGCGATAAGCCATTCTTCATGTAAATCAATTATATAGCTACCTTCGTACTGTACTATGTGCAGTACGATTTATTAAACTTATTAAGGTGAACTGATCAATCAGATGCGATTAACATGTGTAGAACCAGTAAGAATAAAATACGCCATGTATATAACATTACGACAATTCTAATATCTGCACATCAATGAAAATGCAAACAACTTCCGGCAAAAAAGTGATACAAGATCGATGACATAGCGTTGAAGAAAAGGATTTGATAATCCGCAAAATTTGCACAACACTGCCTGTAATACTTCCTGAACCAGAGACGATCATGACCGTAACCCGCCCACGCGCCGAACGCGGCGCATTTCCGCCCGGAACAGAACATTACGGACGTTCATTATTGGGCGCGCCGTTAATCTGGTTTCCTGCCCCTGCAGCCAGCCGCGAAAGTGGTTTGATTCTGGCTGGCACTCACGGTGATGAAAACTCTTCGGTCGTCACGCTCTCCTGTGCTCTGCGGACGTTGACACCTTCTTTGCGCCGTCATCATGTGGTGCTGTGTGTGAATCCTGACGGCTGCCAGTTGGGGTTACGGGCCAATGCTAATGGTGTGGATTTAAACAGAAACTTTCCGGCGGCGAATTGGAAGGAAGGTGAAACCGTTTATCGCTGGAACAGCGCCGCTGAAGAACGTGATGTCGTATTGCTGACAGGTGACAAACCTGGCTCTGAACCTGAAACCCAGGCGCTGTGCCAGCTTATACACCGCATTCAACCCGCCTGGGTGGTCTCATTCCACGATCCGCTGGCCTGTATTGAAGATCCCAGACACAGCGAATTAGGTGAATGGCTGGCCCAGGCGTTTGAATTGCCTCTGGTAACCAGCGTCGGTTATGAAACGCCTGGCTCTTTCGGCAGTTGGTGTGCGGATCTCAACCTGCATTGCATCACCGCAGAGTTTCCACCCATCTCCTCCGACGAAGCCAGCGAAAAATATCTCTTTGCGATGGCAAACTTGCTGCGCTGGCATCCTAAAGATGCAATTCGCCCGTTGTGAACTGAAGCGCCGGTTCCACATCTACCGCCAGCCAGGTCGGTCCGTCAAGATCGGCGAAACTGACCTGCGGCACCAGCGGTAAAGCGGCGCTAATGGCACGAGAGGTACACAACATGCAGCCCAGCATCAGACTAAAACCTTGTGCACGTGCTTCAGTCGCCAGCGCCAGCGCTTCCGTCAGGCCCCCCGTTTTATCGAGCTTAATGTTAACCATCTCATAGCGCCCTTTCAGCGCCTTCAGATTGCTACGAGTATGACAACTTTCATCAGCACAAATCGGTAACGGATGAATAAAATTCTCCAACGCCGCATCGTCCTGCGCAGGAAGCGGTTGTTCAAGCATTGCAACGCCTAAATCCGCCAATAGCTGGCAACGCGCCGCCAACCCTTCTGCACGCCAGGATTCATTTGCATCAACGATCAGCGTCGCATCGGGCACAGCGGTGCGAATTGCCACCATCCGCTCACTGATAAGATGGTTATCCAGCTTCACTTTCAGTAATTTCGCGCCTGCCTGCCAGAGTGTTGATGCACTATTGGCCATCTGATCAGGCGTACCGATGACTACCGTCTGTGCAGTGATAACTGTCCCGGGAAGCGTTATGCTGATCAAATCAGCCAGCGATTGCTGCTGTTTTCGCGCCGCCAGATCCCACAATGCACAATCCAGCGCATTACGTGCTGCGCCGGCAGGGAGAATTTTTTGCAACTCCTCCCGTGTCAGCCCTTTCTCTAATTGCGGCACGACGCTCATAATTTGCGCCATTACCGAGGCATCACTTTCTCCATAACGCGGATACGGCGTGCATTCACCGGTGCCTTTAATACCTTCTTCTTCCAGTTCAACCACCACCACGCGCGCTTCACTGCGACTTCCCCGAGCAATCACAAACGGGGTATGTAAGGGCCAGCCTTCCTCGAATACCTTAACGGTTCTCATCTTTACTCCTTGTTGTCGCGGTGGTCTGCGGATTAAGCGCAAATAGCGTTTGCTGTGTTATTGACAGTTAGCATAAACTAGGTGTGACGTTAACTATATGTAAACAGGAAAGATAATCATGTCACAAACCGTTCATTTCCAGGGCAACCCGGTTACAGTCGCCAATTCCATCCCGCAGGCGGGTAGCAAAGCGCAGACTTTTACTCTCGTGGCAAAAGATCTGTCTGACGTCACCCTCGGTCAGTTTGCGGGTAAACGCAAAGTGCTGAACATTTTCCCGAGTATTGATACCGGTGTTTGCGCCGCATCAGTACGTAAGTTTAACCAACTGGCAACCGAGATCGACAACACCGTTGTGCTGTGTATCTCTGCCGATCTGCCGTTCGCCCAGTCTCGTTTCTGCGGCGCAGAAGGTCTGAACAACGTTATCACCCTCTCCACTTTCCGTAACGCTGAATTCCTGCAAGCCTACGGTGTGGCAATTGCTGATGGCCCACTGAAAGGTCTGGCAGCGCGTGCCGTTGTGGTTATTGATGAAAATGACAATGTGATTTTCAGCCAGCTGGTGGATGAAATCACCACCGAGCCGGATTACGAAGCAGCTCTGGCTGTACTGAAAGCATAAGTTAATATGCCTGATGGTGTTGCACCATCAGGCATATTCGCGCTTACTCTTCGTTCTTCTTCTGACTCAGACCATATTCCCGCAACTTATTGGCAATCGCGGTATGCGAAACGCCCAGGCGTTTTGCCAGTTTGCGCGTGCTGGGATAATTGCGATAAAGCTGGGTTAATACCGAGCGTTCAAAACGGCTGGTGATTTCGTCCAGCGAACCTTCCATCGCATCTTCGCCCACGGCTACCGTTGTGGCGTCATAATCCGGTAACAAAATATCCTGTGGACGCAGCTCATAACCGTCCAGTTGTGTCAGTGCGCGATAAATAGCGTTCTTTAACTGCCGCACATTTCCCGGCCACGCATAACGCGTAAGTACAGTATTCAGGTCAGCGGCCAGTTTCGGACGCGGCACGCCCTGCTCGTCGGCAAAGCGGGCGACGAACAGCTCGGTTAACGGCATGATGTCCTGCGGACAGTCACGTAGCGGCGGCAGATTGAGCGTCAACACGTTCAGACGATAATAGAGATCTTCACGGAACACGCCTTTTTGCACCAGTTCGACAAGATTCTTCTGCGTCGCGCAAATCACCCGCACATCGACATGCACCTCATGGTCTTCGCCAACCCGACGGAAAGTGCCATCATTAAGGAAACGCAGTAATTTCGCCTGCATCCGTGGTGACATCTCACCTATTTCATCCAGCAGTACCGAACCACCGTTCGCCTGCTCAAAGAACCCTTTCTTCCCTTCCGGAGCATGACCAAACAGTTCACTCTCGACCGCATCTTCCGGGATAGAAGCACAGTTCAGCGCCAGATAGGGTTTGCCCGCGCGTGGGCTTGCCTGATGACAGGCATACGCAAAGAGATCTTTTCCGGTGCCGGTATCACCGGTTATCAGCAATGGCGCGCTTAGCATCGCCAGTTTCTGCGCCTGTTCGACAACATGCTTCATTTTCGGGCTGACGGCGACAATTTGACTAAAGGCGCTGACATCCTGGGCGGCGACATTTTGCAACTGACGGCCCATACGAATCGTTGATCGCAACATCACCACCGCACCGGTCAGGACGTGTTGATCATTTTCATCCTGAAGATAAACAGGCGTAATCTCCATCAGGAAATTCTGTCCATTAATAACGACATGCTCGTTATGGGAATCCTGCGGTTCGCTTTCCAGCCAGCGTAAAAAATTAAAGCCGTTAATCAATTGCGCGGCGGTATGGTTGCGCAGGCGATCCAATTTTTGCCCAAAAAGCTGACAGCTCGCCGGGTTCGCCATATCCACTTTGCTTTTCATATCGACAGAGAGCACAGGTTCAGGCAACGCTTCCAGTAACGCGCTCAACGCCAGATGCTCACGTTCAGAAGGCATCCACGGGACAGTACGGACATCGGTAACACCTGCAATACGGCGTATTTCAGCCATCAGACTGCTGAAACTCTCAAACTCCAGTTCAGCAAAATTGAGGTAGATTCGCCCAATGGGGTCAATCTCAATACCGCGTAAATCAATGCCTCTTAGCACGAGTAGATCGAGTAATTCGCGGGTCAGACCGAGTCGGTCTTCACAAAAGACTTCCAGACGCATGGGAACCTTCACCTGAAAAAAGAACAATTAATATGATGATATGACACTATTTGGATAGCAGGAAGGTTTCTGTCAACAATCATTGACACAAAGACGGAAAAACGGGCACTTCGGCGTAAAGATATCCGGTCAGCACCCGATATTGCATTATTTTTCGCTGGGCGTTTTGCCTTTTTGCAGCGTCTCTTTCACCTGACCGATAAGCTGACGACGGAAATCCCCGAGGCGAGGTTTGTCATCGTCAATCCACGGCAGAGGGCGGCAAAGCTCCATAGCTTTAATCCCCAGTCGTGCCGTCAGAAGTCCTGCACCAATCCCCTGAGCTGCCCGGGTAGACAAACGCGCAGCGAGATCTTGCGACATCCAGTCCATCCCCACTTCGCGCACCAGTTCGCTGGCTCCGGCGAAAGCGATATTCAGCAATACCAGCTTAAACAGGCGCAAACGGCTGTAATATCCCAGTTCAATGCCATACAGCGTGGCGATGCGATTGATCAAACGCAGATTGCGCCAGGCGATAAACGCCATATCGACCAACGCCAGCGGGCTGACCGCAATCATCAACGTTGATTCCGCCGCCGAACGGCTGATTTCGCGCCGCGCCTGGGCATCTAAAACTGGCTGGACCAAATGCGCATACAAACTGACCACTTCACGGTCGTTTTGCGTTTCATGGATTGAGGCATACCAGCGTTGCAGCGCTGGATGAGACTGATCAATATCCGCCTGCTGCGCCAGTTTTTCGCAAAATGCGCGGCCTTTGCCCGTGCCGTGGCTGTGCAACAAATCGCGCGCTTCGTCGCGTTCATGGGCGCGCTGTCGCAAGCGCCATAAGCGCCGCCACTCTGTTACCACAGAACCTACGCCAGCGCCGATAATCAATGCCCCAGCGGCACATCCACCCAGCGCCACCCAGTCCTGAGTTTGCCAGGCATTCATTGTCCACTGTACACCCTGCCCGACAACGCTTGCGCCAAACAGAGCCAGCCCGCCCATCACCATTTTGCGCCACAGGCTGCGTTTCGGACGTAACGCTGCATCCATTACCGCTTCAACTTGCCCCTCTTCTTCAGGCGCTTCATCGAGCGTGGCCGGGGCAAAATTTTGCGCCTGATTTTCGTCAAAGGTCTGCTGCGCCCTGAATTTTGGATTCTGATCGACCTCCAGCGGACCGTCGAAATCAATACGTGGTTTTAACGGTTCGGTCATCGCAATTTATCTCCTATTAAAAATTCCAGCGCGGCATCAAGACGAATATGCGGCAGCGGTTTGTCGACATCCATCACCTGCGGGCGAAACGCTTCAAACTGGAACCCTTGTTTGTCCCAGAACGCCTGACCGGGCAAACGCGCAGGAACTTCACCGGGATAAACGGTGAGTGGCGCACCATCGCTGAGCCGGTTACCGCGCAATGCCGGAATTTTCTCGCCGTTGACGTCAATAATGCCGCTGGTGGTCGCCTGCACCGAGGCCAGCCCCAGGCAATCCATACTAATCCCTTCAAACGCCGCATTTTGCCAGGCATCCTGAATCAGTTGTTGCAGTAATGAAACCATATTGGCGTGCTGATCGATGGTCACATGGTCCGCTTTAGTGGCAGCAAACAATAGCTTATCGATAACCGGCGAAAACAAACGCCGGAACAAGGTACGCTGCCCGTAGTGGAAACTTTGCATCAGCTGCGTCAGTGCCAGACGCATATCATTAAATGCCTGTGGCCCACTGTTGAGAGGTTGCAGGCAATCAACCAGCACAATCTGGCGGTCAAAGCGCAGAAAATGATTCTTATAGAACCCCTTCACCACCTTCTCGCAGTAATAATTAAACCGCTCGCGCAGCATTCCGGCATTGGTGTGCTTATCGGCCTGCGCCAGTTTGGACTCGCCCCAGGTATCGACATCCGGCCACGGGAAGAATTGCAGCGCGGGCGCACCTGCCATATCTCCTGGCAAGACAAAGCGCCCTGGCTGAATAAAGTGCAGCCCCTGCTGTTTACAGTGGTGGAGATAATCGGTCCACGCGGCGGCAATGTCTGCCAGCCGGTTTTCGTCGGCAGGTGCTAGCGGGTCCAGCCCTTCGCACATCATTCGCCATTTGACCGACCATTCGCCGCGCTGACCATTGAGTAAGCCCGTCATCTGGCGTGACCAGCTTAAATAGTCCTGCGCCAGCATCGGCAGGTCGAGCAACCATTCGCCGGGATAATCCACAATCTCCAGATACAGCGTGGAGGTGTCCTTGAAGTGGCGTAGCAGCGAATCGTTCGATTTAAAACGTAGCGCCAGGCGGATTTCACTGACGCCGCGCGTTGGCGTCGGCCAGGCGGGAGGATCGCCATATAACTGCGCCAGTCCTTCATCATATGTGAAGCGCGGAATGCCAAAGTCACGCTGAGGAATGCGTTTTACGCCCAGCAGGCGCTCTTCACGCACCGCGCTTAACAGCGGCAAGCGTGCTCCGGCATGAATATTGAGCAACTGATTGACCATCGCAGTGATAAACGCTGTTTTGCCGCTGCGGCTTAGTCCGGTTACGGCGAGGCGCAGATGTCTGTCGACACCCCGATTCACCAGCGCATTAAGTTCATTTTTAAGTCGCTTCATTGCTGTCCTGTGCCAGAAAGCTGTAGAAAGGATTAGATACTGGAGATAATAATGTGGGTTAATTTTGATTTATCAAATGAATAAGCGGCGTTGTTTACACCGCTCAATGAGTAATTTGTTAACCTTTGACCTTCGGCATTGCGATGTCTTTCAGGCCACCGGCGTTCTCAACGTGGGTATATCCCATCTCGCTAAGGATCTCTTTTGCCTGCCCTGACTGGCGTCCGGCATTGCAATACACTTTCACGGTGTCGTTTTTATCCGGAACGGCGGAGGCAATGCGCTCTTTTACTTCCTTCAGGGGAATATTGATGGCCCCCTGAACGTGCTCTTGCTGATACTGCTCTGGAACACGAACATCGATCCAGTGTTCAGCGGCGAAAACGGGCAGTGAAAACACCAGTGTCAGAGCAAGTAAGCCTTTTTTAAACATGTAAGCGTCCTTCTATGGATGAAAATTGCCATCCATAATATGCCTTAGCTTTAACAATTTTTGCGAAACTCCCCTCACCTTTTATAACGCTGCGCCAGTTTATTGGCAGCCCGACTTAACAGCGGTTCCAGCGCCACGGCCAGCAACATTTTCAGTGGTCGGCGAGCAACTGATTTTATCGCCCAACCAGCTACACCCGCCGGGCCATAGCGCAGTGCGGTAAGAAGTACCAGCTTGCCTGCTAATTTGAAACCAGGCTTCACCTTTTGCCCGGCCTGTTGCCAGCGAGTATTCATAACTTTCCTCACAGTTGACGGAAACGGCTACGTAACATGAAAGTATCGGAAGTGACATAACGTTCCATCTCGCGTAAACGCGTTTCACTTGCCGCCAGTTCACGGTCGACTTCATCCAGCAATTCACTGCTGGAAGGTAGCTGCTCACCAAAGGCCATGTTGTCCGGCATTGGATCAAGCGCAAATGACAAAATGATGTAAGCAACCAGGGTAAACAGCGCCAGACCGAAGAAAATCGACAGCACCACCAGGATACGCACCAGTTTTACCGGTACATCAAAATAGTTGGCAATCCCGGCGCAAACGCCGCGTACCATGCCCTGCTGCGGAATACGCCATAATTTTTTATTGAAATTAATGCCCGCCATTAGCGATCCCTCCAGTTCGGATGTTCTGCATCAAGAATAGATTCCAGCGCCTGAATACGTTCGCGCATCCGTTTTGCTTCATCAGCCAGTTGCGCTAATCGCTGCTGCTCACTTTGCGACAATTCACTGCGACCAGAACGATTGCTGTAATGCAGCCATAACCAGATCGGTAAAACAAACAGCACAAAAATGGTTAACGGAATAGCCAGAAATAGCGCGCTCATAAGGACTCCTTAGACGATGAGCGGCGGCGCGTTCGGACGCCGCCTGGATGTTATTATTGATTGTCTTGCTTCATTTTGGCTTTTAATTGTGCCAATTGTTCGCTGATTGCATCATCGGCTTTCAGTTCGGCAAACTGATCGTCCAGCGATTTTTGTTTACCGAAGCTGTGGCTTTCTGCTTCCGCTTCCATCTGGTCAATTCGACGTTCGAAAGATTCGAAACGAGCCATTGCTTCATCCAGTTTGCCACTGTCCAGCTGACGACGCACATCGCGCGACGAGTTTGCCGCCTGATGGCGTAACATCAATGCCTGCTGGCGAGCGCGTGTTTCGCTCAATTTGTTTTCCAGCTCGCCAATCTCTTTCTTCATGCGTGCCAGCGTATCGTCCACCAGCGTCACTTCATGTTCCAGGCTCTTAATCAGATCGGTCAGTTTCTGTTTTTCAATTAACGCCGCACGCGCCAGATCTTCTCTCTCTTTCAGCAGCGCCAGTTCGGCTTTTTCCTGCCATTCAACTTCACGCGCCGACGCTTGTTCTATACGGCGAGTCAGCTGTTTCTTTTCTGCCAGCGCACGCGCCGAAGTAGAACGTACTTCAACCAATGTATCTTCCATCTCCTGGATCATCAGACGCACCAGTTTCTGTGGATCTTCCGCTTTCTCTAACAGAGCGTTGATGTTGGCATTCACGATGTCGGCAAAGCGAGAAAAAATACCCATAATGTTGTCCTCTTGATTTCTGCGTTCAGGATTGTCCTGCTGAACTATTAATACAATTTGCGTGCCAATTTTTTATCTTTTTGATTTATAAAGATCTGATTGAAGAATCAACAGCAACATGCCAGGATGAGTTAGCGAATTACACTAACAAGTAGCGAATTTCATCATGGCAGAATACAAAGATAATTTACTCGGTGAGGCGAACAGCTTTCTCGAAGTGCTGGAACAGGTTTCGCATCTCGCACCGCTGGACAAACCGGTGCTCATCATCGGCGAGCGCGGCACAGGTAAAGAGCTGATTGCCAGCCGTCTGCATTATCTCTCCTCCCGTTGGCAGGGGCCGTTTATTTCCCTTAACTGCGCGGCGTTAAATGAAAATCTGCTGGATTCCGAACTGTTTGGTCACGAAGCGGGCGCGTTTACCGGTGCGCAAAAACGTCATCCAGGGAGATTTGAACGTGCCGACGGCGGTACGCTATTTCTTGATGAACTCGCTACGGCACCGATGATGGTGCAGGAGAAATTATTGCGTGTGATTGAGTACGGTGAACTGGAGCGCGTTGGCGGCAGCCAGCCATTGCAGGTGAATGTGCGGTTGGTATGCGCGACGAATGCCGATCTCCCGGCGATGGTCAATGAAGGTAATTTTCGCGCTGACCTGCTCGACCGGCTGGCTTTCGATGTAGTGCAACTGCCGCCCCTGCGCGAGCGCGAAAGCGACATTATGCTGATGGCAGAACACTTTGCCATTCAGATGTGTCGGGAAATCAAGCTGCCTCTGTTCCCGGGGTTTACGGAGCGCGCCAGAGAAACATTGCTGAATTATCGCTGGCCGGGAAATATTCGTGAATTGAAAAACGTGGTGGAACGTTCAGTATATCGCCACGGCACCAGCGATTATCCGCTTGATGACATTATTATTGATCCCTTTAAACGGCGTCCGCCTGAAGACGCTATCGCCGTTTCAGAAACCACCTCGCTTCCAACACTGCCGCTGGATTTACGTGAGTTTCAGATGCAGCAGGAAAAAGAGTTGCTGCAACTCAGTTTGCAACAAGGGAAATATAACCAGAAGCGCGCGGCTGAATTACTGGGGTTAACCTATCATCAGTTCCGCGCGTTGTTGAAAAAGCACCAGATTTAGCGAAGTTGGGCAATACAACTTGCCGGATGCGGCGTGAATGCTTTGTCCGGCATACATAATCAATACGTCGTTTGCAGGCCTGATAAGCGCAGCGCATCAGACATTATTGCGTTGGGCTATTAATCGTTCAGCGCATCCTGCAAAATTTTCATTGCCGCATCGAATTGCGCATCCGGGATGGTCAGCGGATACAGGAAACGAATCACGTTGCCGTATGCGCCACAGGTCAGCAGAAGCAGCCCCTGCGCCAGCGCGCGTTGCTGGATTTTCTGTGCAATCGCCGCTGACGGCTCGCCCGTTTGCGGATCGTTAAACTCTGCCGCAATCATAGACCCCAGACCGCGTACCGCCGCGATGGCCGGAACGCTTTCTTTGGCATCAATCAACGTGTTTGTCAGGCGCTGGCCCAGTTGATTCGCGCGTTCACAGAGTGATTCTTTGTCGATAATGTTGAGCACAGCGTGCGCGGCAGCCACCGCCAGCGGGTTCCCGGCGTAAGTACCACCCAACCCGCCCGGCGCGGGCGCGTCCATAATATTCGCGTTACCGACCACGCCCGAAAGCGGCATGCCGCCTGCGAGGCTTTTCGCCATCGTCATTAAGTCCGGCTTATCGGCGTAGTGATCCATGGCAAACAGTTTACCGGTACGCGCAAAGCCGCTTTGCACTTCATCGGCAATCATCACAATGCCGTGCTCGTCGCACAGGCGGCGAATGGCGGCAACCAGCTCTTTTGGTGCAACGTTGAAACCGCCTTCGCCCTGCACCGGTTCGAAAATAATCGCCGCCACCTGCTTCGCTTCAATGTCCGATTTAAACAAGCGTTCGATGGCGTCGAGAGAGTCCTGCGTTGAAACGCCATGTAAATCTGACGGATAAGGTACGTGATATACCGAACCGGGGAACGGGCCGAAGCCGATTTTGTACGGCGCGACCTTTCCGGTCAGCGCCATGGTCATATATGTACGACCGTGGAAGCCGCCGCTAAACGCAATCACGCCAGGGCGTCCGGTATGGGCGCGGGCGATTTTCACCGCGTTCTCAACCGCTTCCGCACCGGTGGTGAAGAACGCAGTTTTAGCCTGCCCGCTCACCGGGGCAAGGGCGTTAATTTTCTCCGCCAGGGTGACGTAGCTTTCGTACGGCACAATCTGATACGCCGTGTGGGTAAACTGTTGCAATTGCTGCTCCACCGCCGCGACCAGATCAGGGTGGCGATGCCCGGTATTCAGCACCGCAATGCCTGCGGCGAAATCGATGTATTCGTTGCCCTCTACGTCCTTCAGCGTAGCGTTTTCTGCCGACTGGGCGAAGAAGTTACACATCACGCCAACCCCGCGTGGGGTAGCAGAAAGACGACGCTGATGGAATTCATTGTTGCTCATGTTTCACACCTTTTGACTCTTCACTGTTAATCGGAAATTAAACGCCCAGACGATCGCGCAGGCTGTAATAAGCCGCGCCCATCGCGGTAAATGGCACGCGCAGCGTGCGCCCGCCGGGGAACGGGTAATGCGGCAGATTGGCGAAGGCATCGAAACGTTCGGCGTCGCCGCGCAGCAGTTCGGCAATCAAACGCCCGGCAAGATGGGTACAGGTGACGCCGTGGCCGCTGTAACCCTGCATGTAATAGATGTTGGTATCAAGGCGACCGAACTGCGGCATGCGCGACAAGGTCAGCAGGAAGTTGCCCGTCCAGCGGTAATCAATTTTCACGCCCTTCAGCTGCGGGAAGGTTTTCAGCAGTTTCGGCACCACAAGGCGCTCAACGTCATCCGGGTCGCGCGCGCCGTAGACCACGCCGCCGCCGTACAGCAGGCGGTTATCGGCGGTAAGACGGTAGTAATCAAGCAGATAGTTACAGTCTTCAACGCAGTAGTTTTTCGGGATCAGCGAACGGGCTAAATCTTCCGACAGCCGCTCGGTGGTGATCACCTGCGTGCCGCACGGCATGCTGCGTTTCGCTAGTTCCGGCTCTACTTTATCGCCCAGATACGCATTCCCGGCGACAATCACATACTTCGCCGTCACCTGACCATTGGCAGTCCGCACCACGGCTGGCGTGGTGTGCTGGATCTGCGTCACGGCGGAAAGCTCATACACGCGCCCGCCGTTCAGGCGGATGGCATCGGCTTCACCAATGGCGAGGTTTAGCGGGTGAATATGCCCACCGCTGTGATCCAGCAGCGCACCAGTGTAGCGATCGCTGGCGACCTCGCGGCGAATAGCGTTGGCGTCCAGCAGCTCCAGCTGTTTATTGCCGTAGCGTTCCCAGTTCTCTTTCTGCTCTTCCAGAGTCGCGAGCTGTTTATCATTCATCGCCACAAACAGGCCGCCGGGGCGGTAATCGCAGTCAATCTGATAACGTTTGATACGTTCGCGGATGATCTCGCCGCCTTCGAACATCATGCTGCCGAGCATACGGGCGGTGTCCATGCCGTAGCTTTTTTCGATGACGTCGATGTCGCGGCTGTAAGAGTTCACAAGCTGCCCGCCGTTGCGTCCGCTTGCGCCGAAGCCGATGCGTGAGGCTTCAAGAACCACCACGTCAAAGCCCGCTTCCGCCAGATGCAGCGCGGAAGACAGCCCGGTATAGCCGCCACCGACCACGCAAACGTCGCAGGAAATCGACTCATTCAGCGTGTCGAATGGCGCGTATTTATTCGCACTGGCGGCGTAGTAACTGCTGGTATGTTCGGTCATTTCAGGCCTCCAGGCTTATCCAGATAGTTTTCAGTTCGGTGAATTTTTCAAGGGCGTGCAGGGATTTGTCGCGACCGTTGCCGCTCTGCTTATAGCCGCCAAACGGCACGGTCATATCGCCGTCGTTGTAGTTATTGACGAAGACGGAGCCGACTTTCAGGCGGCGACTCATGCGGTGCGCGCGGGAGAGGTCGCGCGTCCATACTGCCGCGCCGAGGCCGTACTGGCTGTCGTTGGCAAGCTGTAGCGCCTGTTCTTCTGATGTGAAACGCGTGACCACCAGCACCGGACCGAAAATCTCTTCGCGGCTTAAGGACGCATTCGGGTCTACCTCCACAAAGATGGTCGGGCCGATGGCGGCAGCCAGCTCGGCGTTACGGCCATCCAGCAGCAGTTGCCCTTTGCTTTCGCCTTCCCGAATAAAGCTATGGACCGAGTCGGCGTGGGCGCAGTCGATTAAGGTGCCCATGGTGGTTGCGGGATCAAGTGGATGGCCCGGCTGCCAGTTTTGCGCCTGCTGTTTTAACAGGGCTAAGAATTCATCGGCGATGCTCTCTTCCAGCAACAAACGCGTTCCGGCGATGCACACCTGCCCCTGGTTGTAGAAAATGCCCGCAGCGGTCGCGCTCGCCGCTTTTTGCAAATCCGGACAGTCAGCGAAAACGATGTTGGCGCTTTTGCCGCCCGCTTCCAGCCAGACGCGTTTCATGTTGCTGTCGCCTGCATCTTTCAGCAGCTGTTTCCCGGTACGGGTCGAACCGGTAAAGGCGATGGCATCGATATCGTTATGACGCGACAGCGCCTGCCCCGCTTCATGACCAAAACCCGTCACCACGTTCAACACGCCATCCGGCAGACCTGCTTCTTTCGCCAGCCCGGCGAGACGAATCGCACTGAGCGGTGATTTTTCAGACGGTTTTAGGATCACGCTGTTTCCCGCCGCCAGCGCCGGGCCGAGTTTCCAGCAAGTCAGCAGCAGCGGGAAGTTCCACGGTACGATGGCGGCAATCACGCCGACCGGTTCACGCACGATCATCGCCAGCTCATGGCTACTGGTGGTCGCCACTTCGCCATACACTTTGTCGATAGCCTCGGCGTACCAGCGAATGGCGCGCGCCGCGCCGGGAATATCATCACGCAGGCTGTGACGAATCGGTTTGCCGGTGTCGAGCGTTTCCAGCAGCGCCAGTTCTTCAGCGTTAGCTTCCATTAAATCGGCGAGTTTATTCAGCACCGCTTTACGCTTAGCCGGAGAAGAGAGTGACCAGTCGCCACGTTCAAACACGCCGCGTGCTGCGCTCACCGCACGGTCAATATCGACGCTCTTGCCGCGGGCAATATTCGCCAGCGGTGCCTGGGTGACCGGATCAACGGTTTCAAAAGTTTCATTTTCCGCCGCAGCAGTATATTCACCGTTAATAAATAAGCGGGTTTCAATGGCGAGACTTAACGCTTTATCCTGCCAGTAAGCCAGATGATGAAAATTCATTATGACTCCTGTTTCACGTCTATCAGATATATGCAGTTTGTGAACGTCAGGGCGCAGAGATCCCCGGGCCGTATGCCCGTTTATTTCTGGCGACATTCTTTATAGATTGCCGGGCGCATTGCGCTTACCCGGCTTACAGAACAAAAAGATTAAAACGTGGTGGGCGTATGGGCGCTGATAATTCGGCAAATACCTGCCGACGTATTACTGAAACTGTGCGGGATGCCGGTATTAATGGCATAACTTTGCCCCGCGACGAGATGATAATCCTGACCATTAATCGTCAGAACAATTTCACCTTCCAGTACAGTGCCTATTTCCTCACCCTGATGCTTAATTCTTTCCCCAGTGGTTGTGCCCGGCTGGTAAGTTTCAAAGATCATCGCCAGCGTGCGATTCGGGTTACCGTTATGAACCAGCTTCATTGACACACCCTGACTGCCCATCTCAATTAAGTCGTCCTGATTAATGACGACCTGCGGCTCATCAGGTTTTTCCGGCTCGGAAAAGAATTCCGAGAGTGACAGACCATACACCTTCAGCAGCTTTTGCAGCGTACTGATGGCAGGGCTGACTTTATCTTGTTCTATCGTACTGATAGCACTGTGAGTCAGCCCGGAGAGTTCGGCGGCACGACGTTGTGAAAGCCCCTGCTGCTGGCGGATTTCCGACAAGCGTTTTCCTGGCGCCAGTCCCTCATCACTCATATTTGCATTTCCTTAAACTGTAGTGGTCAGAGTCGCTGTTTTTCAGCGATATGGTGCTGACAAGCGGTGATAAAGCCCTCGAACAATATACGCGAAAGCGCGTACTCGCTACTGTTCCATTCCGGGTGCCACTGTACGCCCAGCGCAAAAGGATGATTGATGACGCTAACCGCCTCAACTAAGCCATCCGGCGAGCGAGCTTCAACACGCAACCGTGGGCTAACGACCTTCGCCCCTTGTCCATGCAGAGAGTTTACCCAAAAGTTGCTACATTCAGGTAACAACGCAGACAGCAATCCCCCCTCTTCAACCTGAACTTCATGCGACGGTGCATATTGCTGCTCCACCGGCAGTTCGGGATCTTCCCGATGTTCCAGCAATTCAGGCTGTTCGCACAGCTTGCGATGCAACGAACCACCGGTTGCCACCACCAGTTCCTGTAAACCCCGGCAGATGGCGAAAATGGGGATGCGCCTTTCGAGTGCGGCATTAATTAACGCCATGCTCAGAAGATCACGCCCGGGATCGGCGTCAGGCTCATCGCCGTTTTCACCATATAGGTGCGGCTGCACATTGCTGGGACTACCAGGAAGATAAATACCATCGAGTTTCGGCAAAAGTTGTTCAAGTAACGACGGTTCCGCCAGCGCATGTGGTAGCGCAATTGGCAAGCCGCCTGCGTGGATGATGGCATTCAGGTACTTTTCTTGCAGAGTCTGGGTCGCATGACCCTTAAGCCTGTTCCTGCACATTACGACACCGATAACCGGATTGTTCATTATATTTTCCATGCTCAATCTCACAAAGTGGACTAAATTATCGCCATTACTGCGCTTTAAATGACCTTTATGTTCAATATTTTTTCAATCTAGCAGTGGGTTTTCATTTTTGCAAACTCAATTTAACATTTGACAAACATTTAGTTTGCATACAGATTCGAATAGTGGTCATTATATTTTACGCTTTGATAACGAGCGGAAAACAAACCAAAGGCGAAGAATCATGGAAACCAATATCGTTGAAGTAGAGAACTTTGTTCAGCAGTCAGAAGAGAGGCGGGGTAGCGCCTTTACGCAGGAAGTGAAACGCTACCTGGAGCGCTACCCGAATACGCAATATGTTGATGTTTTACTTACCGATTTGAATGGTTGCTTCCGTGGAAAACGTATTCCTGTTTCAAGCCTGAAGAAGCTCGAGAAAGGGTGTTATTTCCCGGCCTCGGTGTTTGCAATGGATATTCTGGGCAACGTAGTAGAAGAAGCGGGCCTGGGTCAGGAAATGGGCGAGCCGGATCGTACCTGTGTTCCTGTTCTCGGTTCCTTAACCCCTTCTGCCGCCGATCCAGAGTTTATCGGTCAGATGCTCCTGACCATGGTCGATGAAGATGGCGCTCCCTTTGACGTTGAGCCGCGGAACGTTCTTAACCGCCTGTGGCAGCAGCTGCGCCAGCGCGGATTGTTCCCGGTCGTAGCGGTAGAGCTGGAGTTCTATTTACTGGATCGCCAGCGCGACGCTGAAGGATATCTGCAACCGCCCTGCGCGCCCGGCACCGATGACCGCAATACACAAAGCCAGGTTTACTCCGTTGATAACCTCAACCACTTCGCCGACGTGCTCAATGATATTGATGAGCTGGCGCAGTTACAGCTGATTCCGGCAGATGGCGCGGTCGCTGAGGCCTCGCCAGGTCAGTTTGAAATCAATCTTTACCATACCGATAACGTGCTGGAAGCTTGCGATGATGCGCTGGCACTAAAACGCCTGGTGCGTCTGATGGCAGAAAAGCATAAGATGCACGCCACTTTTATGGCGAAGCCGTATGAAGAGCACGCGGGCAGCGGGATGCATATCCATATCAGTATGCAAAATAACCGTGGCGAGAACGTGCTTTCTGACGCGGAAGGCGAAGATTCGCCGCTGCTGAAAAAGATGCTTGCCGGGATGATTGACCTGATGCCGTCATCAATGGCGTTGCTGGCACCAAACGTGAACTCGTATCGCCGCTTCCAGCCAGGTATGTATGTACCGACGCAGGCGTCGTGGGGCCATAACAACCGCACCGTCGCCCTGCGTATTCCGTGCGGCGATCGCCATAATCACCGCGTGGAATATCGCGTGGCGGGTGCCGATGCCAACCCGTATCTGGTGATGGCGGCGATTTTTGCCGGTATTTTGCATGGCCTTGATAACGAACTGCCATTACAGGAAGAAGTCGAAGGTAACGGGCTGGAACAGGAAGGCTTACCCTTCCCGATTCGTCAGAGCGATGCCCTGGGTGAGTTTATCGAGAATGATCACCTGCGCCGCTATTTAGGCGAACGGTTTTGCCATGTCTATCACGCCTGTAAAAATGATGAGCTGTTGCAGTTTGAGCGCCTCATCACAGAAACAGAAATTGAGTGGATGTTGAAAAACGCGTAATACCCCTTGCGGGGTTGTTTCATCGGCCTGAGCGGAGCCAGGCCTGACATTTGCTGGTAATCCAGACATTTTCCGGATGTCGCGTTATGGAGCGCAGGCGGCAACGGGCTTCCGTTAACGATTAAGACTGTGACGAGGAAATGAGATGATGCCGATGATTAAATCCCCGCATGGCGAGGGAGGCTGCGTATGCGCCCCTCCTGCTACTGACTGGACTCCGCCCCCTTTGCTTCCCTTGCTAAACAGGTTTGATTTCAGGTCGACACGACCGCAAACCTTATTACGCAGGGGAGGCAGCAACTATGGCTATTAATTCACCACTAACTATTGCTGCGCAATCTGGCAAAACCCGTCTGCGAAAATCACTGAAATTGTGGCAGGTGGTGATGATGGGTCTGGCCTATCTCACGCCGATGACCGTATTTGATACTTTTGGTATTGTCTCCGGCATTAGCGACGGTCACGTTCCGGCGTCCTATTTGCTGGCGCTGGCGGGCGTGCTGTTTACCGCTATCAGCTACGGCAAACTGGTTCGCCAGTTTCCGGAAGCCGGTTCGGCCTATACCTACGCGCAAAAGTCGATTAACCCGCACGTCGGATTTATGGTCGGCTGGTCATCGCTGCTGGATTATCTCTTTTTGCCAATGATCAACGTTTTATTGGCGAAAATCTATCTCTCCGCCCTCTTCCCGGAAGTGCCGCCGTGGGTGTGGGTGGTAACCTTCGTCGCCATTTTAACCGCCGCGAATCTGAAGAGCGTCAACCTGGTTGCTAACTTCAATACCCTGTTTGTACTGGTGCAAATCTCCATCATGGTGGTGTTTATCTTCCTGGTGGTTCAGGGACTGCATAAAGGAGAAGGCGTTGGCACCGTCTGGTCACTTCAGCCGTTTATCAGCGAGAACGCGCACCTGATCCCGATTATTACCGGGGCGACGATTGTCTGTTTCTCCTTCCTCGGTTTCGATGCGGTGACCACGCTTTCGGAAGAGACACCGGACGCCGCACGCGTGATCCCGAAAGCCATCTTCCTGACGGCGGTATACGGCGGCGTTATCTTTATCGCTGCGTCGTTCTTTATGCAGCTGTTCTTTCCCGATATCAGCCGCTTTAAAGACCCGGACGCCGCACTGCCTGAAATTGCGCTGTACGTCGGCGGCAAGCTCTTCCAGTCGATTTTCCTCTGCACCACGTTTGTGAACACGTTAGCGTCTGGCCTGGCTTCACATGCCAGCGTGTCGCGTCTGCTGTATGTGATGGGGCGTGACAATGTGTTTCCGGAGCGCGTGTTTGGCTATGTGCACCCGAAATGGCGGACTCCGGCACTGAACGTCATTATGGTCGGGATTGTTGCGCTGTCGGCGCTGTTCTTTGATTTAGTCACCGCGACAGCATTGATTAACTTCGGTGCTCTGGTGGCATTTACCTTCGTAAATCTGTCGGTGTTTAATCATTTCTGGCGGCGTAAAGGAATGAATAAAAGCTGGAAGGATCACTTCCACTATTTGCTGATGCCGCTGGTTGGCGCGTTGACGGTGGGTGTGCTGTGGGTTAACCTCGAGTCAACGTCACTGACACTCGGTCTGGTATGGGCTTCGTTAGGCGGCGCATATTTGTGGTATCTGATCCGCCGCTATCGCAAAGTGCCGTTGTATGATGGTGACAGAACGCCGGTGAGCGAAACGTAATAGTCGGATGCGCGGCGCATTATCCTGCCTGAGGGTAATGCACCGCGCCATTAACTATAAAAAGATGTATGACCCGGATCACGAGTGCTATCATCCGCCCTTATGCTTAGCGCATTAACCCCAGGGGCAAATAATGAACCACGATATCCCGCTAAAATATTTTGATATTGCCGATGAGTACGCGACCGAATGCGCAGAGCCTGTCGCAGACGCTGAACGCACACCGCTGGCCCACTACTTCCAGTTACTGCTCACCCGTTTGATGAACAATGAAGAGATCAGCGAAGAAGCCCAACATGAAATGGCTGCTGAAGCGGGGATTAGTCCCGTACGCATTGATGAGATCGCAGAGTTTTTGAATCAATGGGGTAATGAGTAATTATTTCATTGCAGACGCTCGGTCAGTATCGTTGCCCGGATAAAGCGTTCACGCCGCATCCGGCTAAAAATGACACGCACTGCAGCGTGCTTTAATGGGTTTCTCACGATCGTACCGCTCTGCTCCTCGCTAAGTTGTTCTGTGAGTTATAGTTATAGAGAAATCACGGGTACGAATGTTGAACAGATGGTGACGTCACCTGTTCAACGACCAACCACACGGCCCTCATTACGACCCCTGAACACAAACGGTAATGGCAAATGTCATTAAATATTAGTAAGATAGCCTCTTTACATAAAATCCATTAATATTATGCGCCAGGTATTATCGTCTCTTTTGGTGATTGCTGGACTTGTGAGTGGTCAGGCAATCGCCGCGCCTGAATCCCCCCCGCATGCTGATATCCGCGACAGCGGTTTTGTCTATTGCGTTAGCGGGCAAGTCAACACCTTTAACCCATCCAAAGCGAGCAGTGGGTTAATTGTCGATACCCTTGCCGCCCAGTTTTATGATCGACTGCTGGATGTCGATCCCTATACCTATCGCCTGATGCCGGAACTTGCCGAAAGCTGGGAAGTTCTCGATAACGGCGCGACCTATCGCTTCCACCTGCGTCGCGATGTTCCGTTTCAAAAAACCGACTGGTTTACTCCCACTCGTAAAATGAATGCCGACGATGTGGTGTTTACCTTCCAGCGAATTTTTGACCGCAACAACCCGTGGCATAACGTCAACGGCAGCAACTTCCCCTACTTCGACAGCCTGCAATTTGCCGATAACGTGAAAAGCGTCCGCAAACTGGATAATCATACCGTTGAGTTCCGACTCGCCCAGCCGGATGCTTCTTTTTTGTGGCACCTGGCGACCCATTATGCATCGGTCATGTCGGCAGAATATGCCCGGAAGTTAGAGAAAGAAGATCGCCAGGAGCAACTCGACCGTCAACCGGTCGGCACCGGTCCGTATCAGTTGTCGGAATACCGCGCCGGGCAATTTATTCGCCTACAACGTCATGATGACTTCTGGCGCGGTAAACCGTTAATGCCGCAGGTAGTGGTGGATTTAGGCTCCGGCGGCACCGGACGTCTGTCGAAACTCCTGACCGGGGAATGCGACGTTCTGGCCTGGCCTGCTGCCAGCCAGCTATCCATTTTGCGTGACGACCCGCGCTTGCGTTTAACGCTGCGTCCTGGGATGAACGTCGCCTATCTGGCATTTAACACCGCCAAACCGCCGCTAAATAATCCCGCTGTCCGCCATGCACTGGCACTGGCGATTAATAACCAGCGCCTGATGCAATCCATCTATTATGGTACGGCTGAAACGGCGGCCTCTATTTTACCGCGCGCCTCGTGGGCCTATGACAACGAGGCTAAAATTACTGAATACAATCCGGCGAAATCGCGCGAACAGTTGAAGGCGTTGGGGCTGGAAAACTTAACGCTGAAACTGTGGGTGCCCACACGTTCGCAGGCGTGGAACCCCAGTCCACTGAAAACTGCCGAACTGATTCAGGCGGATATGGCGCAGGTTGGCGTAAAAGTGGTGATTGTGCCGGTAGAAGGTCGCTTTCAGGAGGCGCGGTTGATGGATATGAGCCATGATCTGACGTTATCCGGTTGGGCGACGGACAGTAACGACCCGGACAGTTTCTTCCGTCCTTTACTGAGCTGCGCGGCAATTCATTCACAGACCAACCTCGCCCACTGGTGCGATCCGAAATTCGACAGCGTGTTGCGTAAGGCGCTCTCCTCGCAGCAGCTGGCGGCGCGTATTGAAGCCTATGACGAAGCGCAGAGTATTCTGGCGCAGGAATTGCCCATTTTGCCGCTGGCGTCGTCATTGCGTTTGCAGGCCTATCGGTACGATATCAAAGGTCTGGTACTTAGCCCGTTTGGTAACGCCTCCTTTGCTGGGGTGTATCGCGAGAAACAGGATGAGGTGAAAAAACCATGATTATCTTCACCTTACGCCGCATTTTGTTATTGATTGTCACCTTGTTCCTGCTGACCTTTGTTGGCTTCAGCTTGAGCTATTTCACCCCACATGCGCCGTTACAAGGCGCGTCACTGTGGAATGCCTGGGTGTTCTGGTTTAATGGCCTGATCCACTGGGATTTTGGTGTTTCCAGCATTAACGGTCAACCGATTGCCGAACAGTTAAAAGAGGTCTTCCCGGCGACGATGGAACTGTGCATCCTCGCCTTCGGTTTTGCGCTGATTGTTGGCATCCCCGTGGGGATGATTGCCGGGATTACGCGCCATAAGTGGCAGGATAACTTGATCAACGCCATCGCCTTACTGGGCTTTTCAATCCCGGTGTTCTGGCTGGCGCTTCTGTTGACGCTGTTTTGTTCACTCACGCTAGGTTGGTTGCCCGTTTCAGGACGTTTCGATCTGCTCTACGAAGTGAAACCGATTACCGGTTTTGCGTTGATTGATGCCTGGCTTTCGGACTCACCATGGCGGGATGAAATGGTCATGAGCGCAATCCGCCATATGATATTGCCCGTGATCACCCTGTCGGTTGCGCCAACAACTGAAGTGATCCGACTGATGCGTATTAGCACTATCGAAGTGTATGACCAGAACTATGTTAAAGCAGCGGCGACCCGCGGTTTGTCCCGCTTTACTATTTTGCGTCGCCACGTTCTGCATAACGCGTTACCTCCGGTTATTCCTCGCCTGGGCTTACAGTTTTCTACCATGCTGACGCTGGCGATGATCACCGAAATGGTTTTTAGCTGGCCGGGTTTAGGCCGCTGGTTAATTAACGCCATCCGCCAGCAGGATTACGCAGCCATTTCCGCCGGAGTGATGGTGTGTGGCTCACTGGTCATTATTGTTAACGTGATTTCTGATATTTTGGGTGCCATGGCTAACCCTCTGAAACATAAGGAATGGTATGCCTTACGATAGCGTATACAGCGAAAAGCGCCCGCCGGGCACGCTGCGTACCGCCTGGCGCAAATTTTATAGTGACGCCTCTGCGATGGTCGGCCTGTACGGCTGCGCGGGGCTGGCTGTACTGTGTATTTTTGGCGGCTGGTTTGCGCCTTACGGCATCGATCAGCAATTTCTCGGTTATCAATTATTGCCGCCGTCATGGTCGCGCTATGGCGAAGTTTCTTTCTTCCTGGGGACTGACGACCTCGGACGCGATGTTTTAAGCCGTTTACTGAGCGGAGCTGCGCCAACCGTAGGCGGCGCATTTGTGGTGACGCTTGCCGCTACGATCTGTGGCCTGGTACTGGGCACCTTCGCCGGCGCGACGCACGGCCTACGCTCAGCGGTGCTTAACCATATACTGGATACCTTACTGGCGATCCCTTCCCTACTGCTGGCAATTATCGTTGTAGCGTTTGCCGGACCGAGTTTGTCTCACGCCATGTTTGCCGTCTGGCTGGCGCTGCTGCCTCGTATGGTACGTTCGATTTACAGCATGGTGCATGACGAACTGGAAAAAGAGTACGTTATCGCCGCCCGTCTGGATGGCGCATCAACGCTGAATATTCTCTGGTTTGCTGTGATGCCAAACATCACCGCCGGGCTGGTCACCGAAATCACCCGCGCACTGTCGATGGCAATTCTCGATATCGCCGCGCTGGGCTTTCTCGATCTCGGCGCGCAACTCCCCTCGCCTGAATGGGGAGCGATGCTCGGTGATGCGCTGGAACTGATTTATGTCGCCCCGTGGACTGTCATGCTGCCAGGTGCGGCAATTATGATTAGCGTGCTGTTGGTTAACCTCCTTGGCGACGGTGTCCGTCGTGCAATTATTGCGGGGGTGGAATAATGCCATTACTCGATATTCGTAACCTGACCATTGAATTTAAAACCGGTGATGAGTGGGTTAAAGCCGTCGACCGCGTAAGTATGACCTTAACCGAAGGTGAAATCCGCGGTCTTGTTGGCGAATCCGGTTCCGGCAAGAGTTTGATTGCGAAAGCGATTTGTGGGGTGAATAAAGATAACTGGCGTGTTACTGCTGACCGTATGCGTTTTGATGATATCGATTTGCTGCGTCTCTCCGCACGCGAACGGCGCAAGCTGGTTGGTCACAACGTGTCGATGATTTTCCAGGAACCGCAGTCGTGTCTTGACCCTTCAGAACGAGTGGGTCGCCAGTTGATGCAAAACATCCCAGCCTGGACCTATAAAGGCCGTTGGTGGCAGCGTTTTGGCTGGCGCAAACGCCGTGCCATTGAACTGCTGCACCGCGTGGGGATTAAAGATCACAAAGATGCGATGCGCAGTTTTCCCTATGAGTTGACCGAAGGTGAATGTCAGAAAGTGATGATAGCCATTGCACTGGCGAATCAACCGCGTCTGCTGATTGCTGACGAACCGACAAACTCAATGGAGCCAACAACCCAGGCGCAAATCTTTCGCCTCCTGACGCGTCTCAACCAAAACAGCAATACCACTATTTTGCTTATCAGCCATGACTTACAAATGCTTAGCCAATGGGCGGATAAAATTAACGTGCTTTACTGCGGTCAAACGGTGGAAACCGCGCCGAGTAAGGAGTTGGTGACGATGCCACATCATCCTTATACCCAGGCGCTGATCCGCGCGATACCAGACTTCGGCAGCGCGATGCCGCATAAAAGTCGCCTCAATACGCTGCCCGGCGCTATCCCACTGCTGGAACAGTTACCGATTGGGTGTCGTCTGGGGCCGCGTTGCCCGTATGCACAACGAGAATGCATTGTGACGCCACGTTTGACGGGGGCGAAAAATCATCTCTATGCCTGTCATTTCCCGCTGAACATGGAGAAAGAGTGAGATGATCGAAACGCTGCTTGAAGTGCGTAATTTAAGTAAAACGTTCCGCTACCGGACCGGTTGGTTTCGTCGTCAGACCGTAGAAGCGGTAAAACCCTTGAGCTTTACGCTACGTGAAGGCCAGACACTGGCGATTATTGGCGAGAATGGTTCGGGTAAATCCACGCTGGCAAAAATGCTGGCGGGAATGATAGAACCTACCAGCGGCGAGTTATTGATTGACGATCATCCGCTGCATTTTGGCGATTATTCCTTCCGTAGTCAGCGTATTCGCATGATTTTTCAGGATCCTTCGACATCGTTGAATCCCCGTCAACGTATCTCGCAAATACTGGATTTTCCACTGCGTCTGAACACCGATCTGGAACCGGAACAGCGTCGCAAACAGATTATTGAAACGATGCGTATGGTTGGGCTGCTACCGGATCACGTCAGTTACTATCCGCATATGTTGGCACCCGGGCAAAAACAGCGTCTGGGGCTGGCGCGCGCGCTGATATTGCGCCCAAAAGTCATTATTGCCGATGAAGCCCTCGCCTCACTGGATATGTCGATGCGTTCGCAGTTGATTAATCTGATGCTGGAGTTACAGGAAAAACAGGGCATTTCGTATATTTATGTCACCCAGCATATCGGAATGATGAAGCATATTAGCGACCAGGTGCTGGTGATGCATCAGGGCGAGGTTGTCGAGCGAGGCAGCACCGCCGATGTGCTGGCATCGCCGCTGCATGAACTCACCAAACGGCTTATTGCCGGTCATTTTGGCGAGGCATTGACGGCGGATGCGTGGCGTAAAGATCGTTAATTTTCTGAATCCTCCTTCCAGATTATTCACCTCATTCTGACAAGAGATTAAATCTTGTCAGAATGAGGTGATGGATAAAATAAAATCAAATGCGCGTGATTTAAGACGCAATCTCACTTCGCAGGAACGAAAGCTCTGGCGATATCTTCGCAGCCGACGTTTTGGTGATTTCAAATTTCGCCGTCAACATCCGGTGGGGAGCTACATTCTCGATTTTGCTTGCTGCTCGGCGCGTGTAGTAGTTGAGCTGGATGGTGGGCAGCATGATTTGGCAGTTGCCTATGATTCCAGGCGCACTAGCTGGCTTGAGTCGCAGGGCTGGACCGTGCTGCGTTTCTGGAATAACGAGATTGATTGTAATGAGGAGGCGGTGCTGGAGATTATTCTGCAGGAACTGAACCGCCTGTCACCCTCACCCCAACCCTCTCCCTGAAAGGGCGAGGGGGCCGACCGAGCCGAATAGCTGTTGTGGTGAAAACATGGAGGCGGATGATGAAGAATATTCGGCAAGGTCTGAACCACCATTCACTCTCACCCCAGCCATCGCCCTGAAAGGGTTAGGGGGCTGTATAAGCCTGTTTGTTGCTGGGGTGACAATATTTGCACAATACGGTCCCCTCGCCCCTCTGGGGAGAGGGTTAGGGTGAGGGGAAAAGCGCCCACCCTGCCCGCACCCTGCTCCGGTCGGACCTGGCAACTATAGCCACTCACAGCCAGGTTGATTATAATAACCGTTTATCTGTTCGTACTGTTTACTAAAACGACGAATCGCCTGATTTTCAGGCACAACAAGCATCAACAATAAGGATTAAAGCTATGGGTTTTCTTTCCGGTAAGCGCATTCTGGTAACCGGTGTTGCCAGCAAACTGTCCATCGCCTACGGTATCGCTCAGGCGATGCACCGCGAAGGAGCTGAACTGGCATTCACCTACCAGAACGACAAACTGAAAGGCCGCGTAGAAGAATTTGCCGCTCAATTGGGTTCTGACATCGTTCTGCAGTGCGATGTTGCAGAAGATGCCAGCATCGACACCATGTTCGCTGAACTGGCGAAAGTTTGGCCGAAGTTTGACGGTTTCGTACACTCTATTGGTTTTGCACCTGGCGATCAGCTGGATGGTGACTATGTTAATGCCGTTACCCGTGAAGGCTTCAAAATTGCTCACGACATCAGCTCCTACAGCTTCGTTGCAATGGCAAAAGCTTGCCGCTCCATGCTGAATCCGGGTTCTGCCCTGCTGACCCTTTCCTACCTTGGCGCTGAGCGCGCTATCCCGAACTACAACGTTATGGGTCTGGCAAAAGCGTCTCTGGAAGCAAACGTGCGCTATATGGCGAACGCGATGGGTCCGGAAGGTGTGCGTGTTAACGCCATCTCTGCGGGTCCGATCCGTACTCTGGCGGCTTCCGGTATCAAAGACTTCCGCAAAATGCTGGCTCATTGCGAAGCCGTTACCCCGATTCGCCGTACCGTTACCATTGAAGATGTGGGTAACTCTGCGGCATTCCTGTGCTCCGATCTCTCTGCCGGTATCTCCGGTGAAGTGGTCCACGTTGACGGCGGTTTCAGCATCGCTGCAATGAACGAACTCGAACTGAAATAATCGTTCTGTTGGTCAAGACGGGCGGCGTCCTGCCGCCCGTTATCTCTGTTATACCTTTCTGATATTTGTTATCGCCGATCCGTCTTTCTCCCCTTCCCGCCTTGCGTCAGGATAACGATTTCCTTTACGACCAAGGAGCGCCCATGGAACAACGCCACATCACCGGCAAAAGCCACTGGTATCATGAAACGCAATCCAGTACTGCGGAATATGACGTTCTGCCTCTGGTCCCGGAAGCCGCAAAGGTCAGCGATCCCTTTCTGCTCGACGTGATCCTTGATGAAGAAACGCTGTCACCCTTCCTTTCATGGCTGGTCCCTGCGCGCGTTCTTGCAGTGGAGTTGTTCCCTGACCAGCTTACCGTGACCCGTTCACAGACCTTCACCGCTTATGAACGCTTGTCGACGGCCCTGACGGTTGCTCAGGTTTGCGGCGTCCAGCGGTTATGTAACTACTATTCGGCGCGACTTACGCCGCTCCCCGGGCCTGATTCCTCCAGGGAAAGTAATCATCGGTTAGCACAAATCACGCAATATGCCCGCCAACTGGCTAGCTCGCCTTCTATTATCGACAACCGATCGCGCCAGCATCTGAATGACGTCGGTCTTACTGTCTGGGACTGTGTGATCATTAATCAAATCATTGGTTTTATTGGCTTTCAGGCGCGGACCATTGCGACATTTCAGGCTTATCTCGGGCATCCGGTACGCTGGTTACCCGGTCTGGAGATACAAAACTATGCCGACGCGTCACTGTTTGCTGATGAGTCAATACGCTGGCGAAGCAGCTATGAGGTGGAAAAACTACCTGAAGAGCACACAAAAAGTTCAACTGCAGAACTTTGCCAACTGGCCGAAACACTCTCTCTCCACCCTATTTCACTTTCCCTTCTCGAAAAGTTGCTAAACAGCACACGGGTCAATACACAGCCGGATAATCAGCTTGCGGCGTTGTTATGCGCGCGGATAAATGGCAGTCCTGCTTGTTTTGCCATCTGTATGGATTCATCAAATGAATATAAAAAAATCAGCGCCCTTCTGCGCAAGGGCGAAAATGAAATTAACCAATGGGCTGACCGTCATTCTGTTGAGCGCGCTACCGTTCAGGCGATACAATGGCTGACCCGAGCACCCGATCGCTTTAGCGCCGCCCAGTTCAGCCCTTTACTCGAACACGAAAAATCATCAACGCAGATTATTAATCTGCTGGTATGGAGCGGGCTGTGTGGCTGGATAAATCGCTTAAAAATCGCGTTGGGTGAGACATATTAACCTTGCCGCGTCAGACAGATTCGCGTAAAACTGTCAGCCGCTCTAATGGCCACCAAAATAGACAATTATGTTTCAGGACAACCCGCTGCTAGCGCAGCTTAAACAGCAACTGCATTCCCAGACGCCACGCGCTGAAGGGGTGGTAAAAGCCACAGAAAAAGGCTTTGGCTTCCTGGAAGTCGACGCGCAAAAAAGTTATTTCATTCCGCCGCCGCAGATGAAAAAAGTCATGCATGGCGACCGAATTATCGCGGTTATCCACAGTGAAAAAGAACGTGAATCCGCAGAGCCAGAAGAACTGGTTGAACCGTTCCTGACTCGTTTCGTGGGTAAAGTTCAGGGCAAAAATGACCGTCTGGCCATCGTTCCTGATCATCCACTCTTAAAAGACGCCATTCCTTGCCGCGCAGCCCGTGGCCTGAACCACGAGTTTAAAGAAGGCGACTGGGCAGTTGCCGAAATGCGCCGCCATCCGCTGAAAGGCGATCGTTCTTTCTATGCTGAACTGACACAATACATCACTTTTGGTGACGACCACTTTGTACCGTGGTGGGTTACCCTTGCGCGCCATAATCTGGAAAAAGAAGCACCAGACGGCGTCGCTACCGAAATGCTCGATGAAGGTCTGGTTCGTGAAGATCTGACCGCGCTGGATTTTGTCACCATCGACAGTGCCAGCACAGAAGATATGGATGACGCCCTTTTCGCTAAGGCGTTGCCGGATGGCAAACTTCAGCTGATTGTGGCGATTGCCGATCCAACCGCGTGGATTGCTGAAGGCAGCAAGCTGGACAAAGCCGCGAAAATTCGCGCATTCACCAACTATCTGCCTGGCTTCAACATCCCTATGCTGCCTCGCGAGCTTTCTGACGATCTCTGCTCACTGCGCGCCAATGAAGTCCGCCCGGTACTGGCATGCCGCATGACGCTCTCCGCTGATGGCACCATTGAAGATAATATCGAATTCTTTGCCGCCACCATCGAATCCAAAGCGAAGCTGGTGTATGACCAGGTCTCTGACTGGCTGGAAAATACCGGTGACTGGCAGCCTGAAAGTGAAGCAATTGCCGAACAAGTCCGTTTGTTAGCGCAAATTTGCCAACGCCGCGGCGAGTGGCGTCATAACCACGCACTGGTATTTAAAGATCGCCCGGATTACCGCTTTATTCTCGGTGAAAAAGGTGAAGTGCTGGATATCGTCGCCGAGCCTCGTCGCATTGCCAATCGTATCGTCGAAGAAGCGATGATTGCCGCTAACATTTGTGCGGCCCGCGTACTGCGCGATAAGCTCGGTTTTGGCATCTATAACGTGCATATGGGCTTTGATCCGGCGAATGCCGACGCGCTGGCAGCGTTGCTGAAAACCCACGGTCTGCATGTCGATGCCGAAGAAGTGCTCACGCTGGACGGTTTCTGCAAACTGCGTCGTGAACTGGATGCGCAACCAACTGGTTTCCTCGACAGCCGCATTCGTCGCTTCCAGTCATTTGCTGAAATTAGCACTGAACCCGGTCCTCACTTTGGCCTCGGTCTGGAGGCATACGCCACCTGGACTTCGCCGATCCGTAAATATGGCGACATGATCAACCACCGTCTGCTGAAAGCGGTTATCAAAGGCGAAACTGCGACGCGTCCGCAGGATGAAATCACTGTCCAAATGGCCGAGCGTCGCCGTCTCAACCGAATGGCAGAACGTGATGTTGGCGACTGGTTATACGCACGCTTCCTGAAAGACAAAGCTGGGACTGACACCCGTTTCGCGGCGGAAATTGTCGATATCAGCCGTGGCGGCATGCGTGTGCGTTTGGTTGATAACGGCGCTATTGCCTTTATTCCGGCACCTTTCTTACACGCTGTGCGCGATGAACTGGTTTGCAGCCAGGAAAACGGCACTGTACAAATTAAAGGTGAAACGGCTTACAAAGTGACTGACGTTATTGACGTCACCATTGCCGAAGTCCGCATGGAAACCCGCAGCATTATTGCGCGCCCGGTCGCGTAATCTCCTTTCACGGCCCATTCCTCATGAATGGGCCATTTATTTCCCCGCTCCACCTTCGTCATATCCCGGCAGATTTTTAACTGACTTTCGTTTGAAAACTGGCGTTTTTCCAAAACTGGATTACAAATAAATATATAAAAAAAACAATGCGTTTAGCCGCCGTTAATTTCATGTAAGTCATGTTGTTCCTTTTATTTAACCGCGGACTCCGCTGTTAACCGGAGGATATGCATCATGAAAACCGTTAGGGAGTCCACAACGTTGTACAACTTTCTCGGATCGCACAATCCATACTGGCGGTTAACGGAAAGCAGCGATGTTTTGCGCTTTTCTACCACCGAAACCACAGAACCTGAACGTACGTTGCAGTTATCTGCCGAACAGGCTGCTCGCATCAGGGAAATGACAGTCATCACTTCCAGTCTGATGATGAGTCTGACCGTCGATGAAAGCGATCTTTCTGTGCATCTGGTAGGACGAAAAATCAATAAACGGGAATGGGCTGGCAACGCGTCGGCATGGCATGACACACCGGCGGTTGCTCGTGATTTATCACACGGGCTTTCCTTTGCTGAGCAGGTAGTTTCTGAAGCACATTCCGCAATAGTGATTCTCGACAGTCGGGGGAATATCCAGCGCTTCAATCGGTTATGTGAAGATTACACAGGGTTGAAAGAACACGACGTCATTGGGCAAAGCGTGTTTAAACTGTTTATGAGCCGTCGTGAAGCTGCGGCATCCAGGCGCAATAACCGTGTATTTTTTCGAAGCGGCAATGCATATGAAGTCGAACTGTGGATACCAACACGTAAAGGCCAGCGGCTGTTTCTGTTTCGCAATAAATTTGTCCACAGCGGTAGTGGCAAAAACGAGATTTTTTTAATCTGTTCCGGCACCGACATTACCGAAGAGCGCCGCGCTCAGGAGCGACTGCGCATTCTGGCAAATACCGACAGTATCACCGGACTGCCGAATCGTAACGCAATGCAGGAGTTAATCGATCACGCTATTAATCAGGCAGATAACAATAAAGTTGGGGTTGTGTATCTTGATTTGGATAATTTTAAAAAGGTCAACGACGCCTATGGGCATTTGTTTGGTGACCAGCTATTACGCGACGTGTCATTGGCCATTTTAAGCTGTCTCGAACATGACCAGGTGTTGGCGCGTCCAGGTGGCGATGAGTTTCTGGTACTGGCATCCAATACCTCACAAAGCGCGCTGGAAGCAATGGCATCACGAATTTTGACCCGCTTACGACTCCCCTTCCGCATTGGTTTAATTGAAGTTTATACCAGCTGTTCAGTGGGTATTTCACTCTCTCCCGAACATGGTTCGGACAGCGCGGCTATTATTCGTCACGCCGACACAGCAATGTACACAGCGAAGGAAGGCGGACGAGGACAATTTTGCGTTTTTACCCCAGAAATGAATCAGCGGGTATTTGAATATCTCTGGCTGGATACCAACTTGCGTAAAGCACTGGAAAACGATCAGTTGGTTATTCACTATCAACCGAAAATCACCTGGCGTGGCGAAGTGCGCAGTCTGGAAGCACTAGTACGTTGGCAGTCACCTGAACGTGGGTTGATTCCACCGTTGGACTTCATTTCCTACGCCGAAGAGTCAGGGCTAATTGTGCCTTTAGGCCGTTGGGTGATTCTCGATGTCGTACGCCAGGTGGCAAAGTGGCGGGATAAAGGTATTAACCTGCGAGTGGCGGTAAACATTTCTGCACGTCAGCTCGCCGATCAAACCATTTTCACCGCCCTGAAACAGGTTCTCCAGGAACTCAATTTTGAATACTGCCCTATTGATGTTGAACTGACGGAGAGCTGCCTGATTGAGAATGATGAACTGGCACTTTCTGTTATTCAACAATTTAGCCAACTAGGTGCGCAAGTGCATCTGGACGATTTTGGTACCGGCTACTCTTCACTTTCGCAACTGGCGCGCTTTCCGATCGATGCGATTAAACTTGACCAGGTTTTTGTTCGGGATATTCACAAACAGCCTGTATCGCAGTCGCTGGTCCGGGCGATCGTCGCTGTGGCCCAGGCATTGAATCTTCAGGTGATCGCTGAAGGAGTGGAGAGTAAAAAGGAAGATGCTTTTTTAACCAAGAACGGGATCAATGAGCGGCAAGGATTTTTGTTTGCCAAACCGATGCCCGCCGTCGCCTTTGAACGCTGGTATAAACGCTATCTGAAGCGCGCATAAGTAGATGAATATATATACTTAGCGCTATATTCCGTCATTATATATCGTATTCCCGGATGATAATTAGCCGTTGCTGTTAAACACTTCTCTTTTAGCGGCAATTTTTGCATTATTCATTTTCCCCTTTTGCTATAAGGATGTCCTTGATGTCTGAATTTGATGCCCAGCGCGTTGCCGAACGTATTGATATTGTGTTAGATATCCTTGTGGCAGGCGATTACCACTCTGCGATCCATAATCTCGAGATACTTAAAGCAGAACTCTTGCGCCAGGTTGCTGAATCTACGCCAGACATCCCGAAGGCACCGTGGGAGATTTAACAATCGTGCCTTCAGGTTTTCCTATTTGAGGATGCCCGGCGCGTCAGTATTTTTTTATTTAGTATTATAACGTTATAAGAATTACAGCGATGAATTCCCGACAACAAACTATTCTACAGATGGTCATTGACCAGGGTCAGGTTAGCGTAACCGATCTGGCAAAAGCCACTGGAGTTTCTGAAGTTACCATTCGCCAGGATCTCAACACCCTCGAAAAACTGAGTTACCTCCGCCGTGCACATGGCTTTGCAGTATCGCTTGATAGTGATGACGTCGAAACTCGTATGATGAGCAACTATACGCTGAAGCGTGAACTCGCCGAGTTTGCCGCGTCACTGGTTCAACCGGGCGAAACCATCTTTATCGAAAATGGCAGCAGCAATGCCCTGCTCGCCCGGACTCTGGGCGAGCAGAAGAAAAATGTCACGATCATCACGGTCAGCAGCTACATCGCGCATTTGCTGAAAGACGCGCCTTGTGAAGTTATTTTGCTCGGTGGCGTGTACCAGAAAAAAAGCGAAAGTATGGTTGGCCCTTTGACACGCCAGTGCATCCAACAGGTGCATTTTAGCAAAGCATTTATTGGTATTGATGGCTGGCAACCTGAAACTGGGTTTACCGGTCGCGATATGATGCGTACCGATGTGGTCAATGCCGTGCTGGAAAAAGAGTGCGAAGCGATAGTCCTGACTGACAGCTCGAAATTTGGTGCTGTACATTCATACTCCATCGGCCCCGTTGAGCGATTCAATCGCGTGATTACCGATTCGAAAATACGCGCCAGCGATCTGATGCATCTTGAGCACAGTAAACTCACCGTTCACGTCGTTGACATTTAACCATTTCCCTTCTCTATGGATGATTTGCACTTTGGCAAATCATCCGCTCTAAGATGATTCCTGGTTGATAATTAAGACTATTTACCTGTTATTAACACTCTCAAGATATAAAATTATTATCAGCGATATAACAGGAAGTCATTATCACCTGCGTGATATAACCCTGCGCGCGAGCGGATTTCACGGAATAATTTCACCCGGCTTATTCTTAGCTATTATAGTTATAGAGAGCTTACTTCCGTGAATCATAAATTCAGGAGAGAGTATTATGTTTGTAACGAGCAAAAAAATGACCGCAGCTGTTCTGGCAATTACCCTGGCAATGTCTCTGAGTGCCTGTTCTAACTGGTCTAAACGAGACCGTAACACCGCAATTGGCGCGGGTGCAGGTGCATTAGGCGGTGCAGTACTGACCGATGGCAGTACGCTGGGTACATTAGGTGGCGCAGCTGTCGGTGGTGTTATTGGTCACCAGGTCGGTAAATAATCGTAAATAAATGTCGATTATCGACTCGCAATTATAATACGCTTGATTCTGTTCAGTACGAAATAACTGAATAATACACACAGTAAAATATTCGAAAGCCACGGATATATCCGTGGCTTTTTATGTTAACCGCCTGCGAGTTTTACCTTCATCCCTTTCGCTTCAAGCAGTGATTTTAATAAATCACGCTTATCGCCCTGGATTTCAATAACTCCATCTTTAACTGCTCCGCCGCAGCCGCATTTTTTCTTCAGTTCCGCTGCCAGTTTTGTCAGTTCGGCATCATCGAGATCGACACCGGTAATCAAGCAAACGCCCTTACCTTTACGTCCACTGGTCTGACGCTGAATACGCACCACACCGTCGCCTTTAGGGCGTACAGGGGCCGCTTTTGGCTCATCAATACGTCCGGTTTCCGTTGAGTAGACCAGACGGCTGTTGGAATCACTCATCATGCACTCCGCTGTAAAGAGGCGTTGATCGCTTTCAGCGTCTGCGCTGGATCTACCGATTGCGTTACCGGGCGACCAATCACCATATAATCAACACCAGCCGCCAACGCCTGTTCTGGCGTCATAATGCGGCGCTGGTCACCAGCTTCACTCCCCTGCGGACGAATGCCCGGTGTAACCAGTTTGAACTCCTGACCAAATACCTGTTTAAAGCGCACAGCTTCCTGAGCAGAACACACCACACCATCAAGGCCACATTTTTGCGTCAGTGCTGCCAGACGTTCTGCATAATCTGCAGGTGACAGTGTCACGCCAAGATCGGCCAGGTCGCTGGCTTCCATGCTGGTCAATACTGTCACAGCAATCAAAAGCGGTGCATCTTTGCCAAACGGAACCAGTGCCTCACGCGCTGCGGTCATCATACGCGCCCCACCGGAGGCGTGAACATTCACCATCCACACGCCTAAGTCAGCTGCAGCAGCGACAGCGTGCGCTGCAGTGTTGGGAATATCGTGAAATTTCAGGTCGAGGAAGATATCAAAACCACGCTGTTGAAGTTCGCGTACAAATTGAGGTCCAAACAGCGTAAACATCTCTTTGCCGACTTTCAGACGACAATCGCGTGGGTCGATCTTGTCGACAAAGGCCAGCGCGGCATCACGATTATGATAATCAAGGGCAACAACCACAGGAGAATTCGTAACAGCGCGGGAAGAAGATGAAGCAGTTAACGTCATGACCAGACCTTCTTGATGATGGGCACCGGAAGTGGCGCGAAACAGGTAAACGGCGAGCATTCTACCCGTGGAAATAAAAAATTAACAGTTGCGATTTCTCCCCTGGCAGGCTTTTCTGCGCCCGAGTTACCGGAGCACAATGGAACATCAATAATTAGTATGTTGTAACTAAAGTCGGATTTTTTTAAAAATTACAGGCCATCAAGACCGCGAATCGGTTTAATGGTTGACCAGGCCCGACAAGACGGACAATGCCAGTAGAGGGTATATGCGGTAAAACCACATTTCTGGCAGCGATAACGAGGCTTACTACGCACCTTCTCGCCAACCATGTCCCGCAGCACCATCAGACTCTCTTTGGCACGCCCTTCTTCCGCTTCATTTAAGTGGTAATCCATTAGCTTATGGAACACACGCATGGTCGGATGACGCTGAAGCTGACGCGTAATATAGACCTGTGCGGCCTCACTACCGTCGCGCGCTTCGATGATGTCCGCAAGCATTAGTTCAGCATCGGCACCGGTGTTCTCTTCCACCGCGCGCTGCAGGAATTCTGCCCATTCGGCAGTTTTACCCAACTGCTGGTAGCAGGTTTGCAGCATTTCCAGCGTTTCGCTGACCAGTTCTCTGTCCTGGGATATCACGCGTTGCAAACTTTCGACGGCTTTGGCGTATTCTCCTTTCGCCATAAATACGCGTCCCATCATGATGGATACGCGGGCGCTGTTTTTATCTGCCGCCGCACCTTTTTTTAACAAGGCCATGGCACGATCGAGATCGTCGCTGGCCATATGCTGTAGGGCTAACTCGCAGTAGAAATGAGCAATTTCGACGCGCTGCTTATCTTTACCCAGCTTCACCAGGCGTTCGGCAACATCAATTGCTTTCTGCCACTCGCTGGTAGCCTGGTAGATTTGTAGCAACTGTTGCAGCGCGCCAATGCGGAAGTCAGTTTCATCGGTCAGTTGATTGAACATGTCTTCCGCGCGGTCGTATAACCCGGCGGCCATGTAATCACGCCCCAGTTGTTGAATCGCCAACAGACGCTGTTCATAGGTCAGCGAGGCGCTTTCCATTAGGGTCTGATGGATGCGAATAGCGCGATCAACTTCGCCACGCGAACGGAACAGGTTTCCGAGCGTAAGGTGGGCTTCAACGGTACCCGTATCCTCTTTAAGCATATCGAGAAACAGGTCTACCGCTTTATCCTGTTGATTACTAAGCAGGAAGTTAACCCCCGCTACGTAATCACGCGACAAGCGGTTGGCTTCATCTTGCTTGTTTTGTTGCGCACTTCTGCGGCCCATATACCAGCCATAGGCAGCGGCTACAGGCAAAAGCAGAAACAACAACTCCAGCATAGAAAGTTATTCCTTCGCCGCTGACGAATGCGGCGCTACAGCCACGTCAGTCGCGGGTGAAAGCTGGTTTTCCAGTCGCTTTATTTTACGTTCAGCGCGCGCCAGGGAAACACGAACTCGCAGCCAGAACAGGCCGCAAATCAGCCAACCGATAGCAAACCCCGCAGCAAACAATACCGCCAGCAATGTGGAAATACGGTACTCCCCTTGCGCTAACAGATAATTAAACGTCACCTGTTGATCGTTCTGCGCACCCAACGTGACCGAAATCACGAAGATCGCTAACACCAGTAAGAAAATGAGTAAATATTTCACATTACTTCCCGTTATGTGGTTAGAGCGAATAAATTATGGTCAACTTACCGCAATAGCCCTTTAAAGTACCATTTTCGCGCCGTCTGCGAAATGGCATCCACGCGCATTGTTGATGATTTAAGGGCTAAATTCGGAAAATCAACCAGCGTTAACTTTCTTGTTCTCGTTGTGCAATTTCGCGATTTTCTTCCGCAGGTGGTGTTAATGGCCCACAAACTCGTTGCGCAAGCCACGTTGCCACCGCCACCAGCGCCCACGAAATTAACGTAGCTACCACCAGATCGCGTGGCCAATGCATCCCGAGCAGCAGGCGGCTTCCCATGACTCCGGTTGCCCAGACCAGCAAGATAGCAATAGTTAACGTTCGCCGACGCGGCCACAGCAAACCAACGGCCAGCAGCGCCCAACTGGCAGCAAACATCGTGTGACCGGAAGGAAAGGCAAACCCCGTCTCTTTCTGCCAGTGTGAACGCAAATATTGTGGGATATTATTCTCTTCAGCCAACTGTTCTTTCACTAAATTTCCGCGTTCTGCTCGCTTTAAAGTGTAGAACTCATCAACCGGAATATGATGTGTTTTTTCCAGCCAGATAACAAAAGGTCGTGGTTCCTGGACTTTGTCTTTGATCCAGGATTTAACGCCTTGTCCCACAAGGATTGCCGCCGCCAGAATGGCAAATAACATAATGGCAGCCTTAATGCGAAAACGCAGACACCAGAGAAACCAACCGAATAAAATCAAATGTGTAATGACGCCCCAGGGCTGGGTGACAGTTTCAGTAACCCAAAAAGCCGCTTTTAGTAGCCAACTTTGTTCTCCAGGTTGCCAACGCCAGCCAGATATCCATACGGCTACTGGCATAACAAGCAATAGTGCAGCTCCCACTGCGGTACGTCTGGCAATCGAACGCATGGCCTCTCCTTTTTGATAAGTCCCACAATCATAACTGAAAATGCCAGTTCCAGGAAAAATTGACAGATTTGTGCCATTCCGTGAACGATCGACGCGTCGTGATTAGGTGAACCCCTTCTCGTTATGGCAAAATAAGCCAATACAGAACCAGCATTATCTGGAGAATTTCATGCAGCTTAAACGTGTGGCAGAAGCCAAACTGCCAACCCCATGGGGCGATTTCCTGATGGTGGGATTTGAAGAACTGGCAACCGGACACGATCATGTCGCGCTAGTCTATGGCGATATTTCCGGGCATACCCCGGTACTTGCGCGCGTCCATTCCGAATGTCTGACCGGTGACGCCCTGTTCAGCTTGCGCTGCGATTGTGGCTTCCAGCTCGAAGCGGCACTGACGCAAATTGCCGAAGAAGGCCGTGGTATTTTGCTGTATCACCGTCAGGAAGGTCGTAACATTGGTCTGCTGAATAAAATCCGCGCTTATGCACTGCAGGATCAAGGTTACGATACTGTAGAGGCTAACCACCAGTTAGGCTTCGCCGCTGATGAGCGCGACTTCACTCTTTGCGCTGATATGTTCAAACTCCTTGGCGTCAATGAAGTCCGCTTGTTAACCAACAACCCGAAAAAAGTCGAAATTCTGACCGAAGCAGGGATTAATATTGTTGAACGCGTACCGTTGATTGTAGGTCGTAACCCCAATAACGAACATTATCTCGATACCAAAGCCGAGAAAATGGGTCATTTGCTGAACAAATAACCCTCTTGCATTGTGTAATTCATTTGCTTGCCGGAAGCAAAATAACCGGCAAGCAAATACTCGTTACTTCAACATATTACGAATGACATAATGCAAAATGCCGTCGTTCTGGTAGTAGGTCAACTCCGTCGCGGTGTCGATACGACAACGGCAGGGTACGACTTCCTGGCTACCATCCGCGCGCGTAAACGTCACCGGAACCGTCGCGCCGGGTTGTAGATTTTGCAGATCGACAATATCAATCTTCTCTTCCCCGGTTAGCTCTAACGTTTTACGCGTCACGCCTTGCGGAAATTCCAGCGGCAGGATGCCCATGCCAATTAAATTCGAGCGGTGAATTCGTTCAAACGATTCGGCAATCACAACACGAATACCAAGCAGACGCGGACCTTTTGCCGCCCAGTCACGGCTGGAGCCTGATCCATACTCTTTCCCGGCAATCACCGCCAGCGGCGTTTGCTCCTGCTTATAGCGCATCGCGGCATCATAAATAGAGATGACCTCGCTGTCAGGTAAATGCCGCGTCATCCCCCCTTCAACGCCAGGCACCATTTCATTACGGATGCGAATATTGGCGAAGGTGCCGCGCATCATCACTTCATGGTTACCACGCCGCGAACCGTAGGAGTTAAAGTCTTTGCGCTCAACACCCCGACCTTGTAGATATCGACCCGCCGGGCTGTCGGGCTTAATACTGCCCGCCGGAGAGATATGGTCAGTGGTGACTGAATCCCCCAGCATTGCGAGGATCCGCGCACCGTGAATATCTTCCACAGGTGCTGGTGTTGCCTGCATTTCATCAAAGAAAGGCGATAAGCGAATATAGGTTGAATCTTCCTGCCAACCGTAGGTATCGGATCGTGCGACGTTAATTTCCTTCCACTCTGCTGTGCCTTCAAAAACTTCTGCGTACTCTTTGCGGAACATTTCTGTGGAGACTTGTTCTACCGCACGGGCAATTTCTTGTGCCGAGGGCCAGATATCTTTCAGATATACCGGGTCGCCTTTACGATCGTGACCAATAGGCTCAGAAGCGAGGTTAATATTCATATTTCCCGCCAGCGCATAGGCAACCACCAGCGGCGGCGAGGCCAGCCAGTTAGTTTTAACCAGCGGATGGATACGGCCTTCAAAGTTACGGTTGCCGGACAGCACCGCACCGACGGTTAAATCGCCTTTTTTGATTGCCGTTTCGATAGGATCGGGCAATGGACCAGAGTTACCAATACAGGTGGTACAACCGTATCCCACAAGGTTAAATCCCAGTTCATCGAGATACGGTGTCAGTTTCGCTTTTGCCAGATAATCAGAAACGACTTTCGAGCCTGGTGCCAGCGACGCTTTGACCCACGGTTGCCGCTTGAGGCCCAGAGTTACAGCTTTTTTCGCCAGCAAACCTGCGGCCATCAGCACACTTGGGTTAGAGGTGTTGGTGCACGACGTTATCGCAGCAATGACCACCGCGCCATCAGGTAACTGATACTGATGTCCGTTCATAACATAATCGACCGGCTGGCGATCTTTATGCGTGGCATTCACTTCCAGTTCGTTACTGGCGGCAAATGCTTTTGGTACATCGGGCAGTGCAACGCGATCCTGTGGGCGTTTTGGCCCTGCCAGGCTCGCTTCAACGTCATTCATATCCAGTTCTAACGTACTGGTAAAAATCGGTTCATCGCCCGGGTTACGCCACATGCCCTGCGCTTTGGCATATATTTCGACCAACTCAACCTGATCTTCACTGCGCCCGCTTAAACGCATGTAATCGAGGGTGACAGCATCGATTGGGAAGAAGCCACAGGTGGCACCATATTCTGGCGACATATTGGCAATGGTGGCGCGATCCGCCAGCGGTAGTGAATCCAGCCCATCACCATAAAATTCGACGAATTTCCCCACCACGCCATGTTTGCGCAGCATTTGGGTAACGGTGAGAACCAGGTCTGTGGCGGTAATACCTTCACGTAATTTTCCGGTGAGTTTAAAGCCCACTACGTCCGGGATAAGCATGGAAACCGGCTGGCCTAACATTGCGGCTTCGGCTTCGATCCCACCAACGCCCCACCCCAGCACGCCAAGGCCGTTGATCATGGTGGTGTGCGAGTCAGTACCAACGAGTGTATCCGGATAAGCAATCCATTCACCGTCCTGCAATTCGCTCCACACTGCTTTGCCGAGATATTCGAGGTTAACCTGATGGCAAATGCCTGTGCCTGGCGGCACGACGCTAAAACGACTGAACGCCTGCTTTCCCCATTTCAGGAACACATAACGTTCGTGGTTGCGCTCCATTTCCAGGCGCACGTTTTCTTCAAATGCCTCATCATCACCAAAACGATCGACGGTCACCGAGTGGTCAATGACCAGGTCGACCGGTGAGAGCGGGTTAACCTTTGCAGTATCGCCGCCGAGGCGTTTAACCGCTTCGCGCATTGCCGCCAGATCAACAACGGCAGGTACGCCGGTAAAGTCCTGCATCAACACCCTTGCCGGGCGGTAGGCAATTTCACGGTCAGCATGAGCATTTTTCAGCCATCCCACCAGCGCGTGGATATCCTCTTCGGTAACCGAGTTACCATCCTGCCAGCGCAGCAGGTTTTCGAGCAAAACTTTGAGTGACTTAGGCAGACGGGTGATATCGCCCAGTGATTTGGCAGCAAGCGGCAGGCTGTAGTAGTGGTAAGTTTTATCTTTGGCCTGCAACGTGTCCTTACTGGCTTCTCGTAGGGTTGACGACATAGCTCCTCCTTAATGACAGGGTTGCGAAGCCCTGATTCTCTTCAGGGTGAATATTAAAGATAACACAAACATCGCGTAACGATTTGATAACAACCCAAATTGATAAAAGAGGAGAAACCTTGTGGCAAAGCAAATGAAAACCCCGCCGCAGCGGGGTCAGGGATCAGTGAGTAATGATCCAGAGGAGTTCGGCCCAGAAGAGCATCGACAGAGAAAATGCGCCCATCCAGGACCAATATTTCATATTTGTGTTGATCATAGGCTACACCCTTAACGGTTATTACTTTGTGTTGAGATAACTCAACCTGTTATTGCTGCGGTGTATTAAAAGCCCTTTAATTGATTAAAAATGGGTAATAAGAATGATGATAATTATTGTTTCGGCTGATCATCTTCACCAAACAGTTCTATAAAGGCTTGCTGCTGCGTTGTTAGTTGCCAGTCGTCTGGAATAACGACGGAACATTCCCGTTTCGTTTCTGGTTCATTGTCACTATGCTGACATAATGGTGACGACTCCAGTTGCTCCTGACCGACCATAGTTATCCCCACACTTTCCAAATCAGCAGTGCGACAACCACCCAGAAAAGTGCAGAACCAAGAAATACCGCCAGCCAGGCTTTGCGTTTTAATTCAGGGTCCCGGCGGGGTTCCTGATTTCCAGAAGGCATTGCTAACCTCATATAATCGCCATCACTTATCAGCAAGACGTTGAACGATTGGTGTAATTAATCATACGATGAGACAAATCCTAAAGAAACTTTAGTCAAAAATCCAGCGAATTTACGAATCGTCTCCAGTGAATAATTCAATCTTTTGACCTGAAATAGATATTTGAAAACTGGAGTTTGCGAGGCGGGTAATTAGACACTACTTTACAAGTAATTTACCCTATAAATATGAGGGATAAAAATATTGTGCAGCGGATACAAATAAGCAACAAAAGAGAATATATTCCGGCACCTTCTCTACATAAAAGGTGCCGGAAATAACGCAAGAAATTATTTTTCCGGCAGTTTTATATCTTTAAACATGACCTCAATTTCTTCATTGGAGCGCAATGCGACAGCCGCATCAACGACATCACGCGTTAAATGCGGTGCAAAACGCTGAATGAAATCATACATATAACTGCGCAAAAAAGTACTACGGCGAAAACCAATTTTGGTTGTACTGTGGCTGAAGATATCGTGAGCATCAACACGCACAAGATCGGGATCGGCGACCGGATCCACCGCCATGCTGGCAATGACCCCTACTCCCAGCCCTAACCGGACGTAAGTTTTAATGACGTCAGCATCCGTTGCCGTGAAGACGATACGCGGCGTTAACCCTGCGCGGTTAAAGGCAGTATCCAGTTCTGAACGTCCGGTAAAGCCGAAGGTATATGTCACCAACGGATATTGCGCCAGTTCTTCAATGGTAATGGCTTTTTTGCCTGCCAGCGGGTGATCCGGAGTGACTACAATAGCCCGATTCCAGTGGTAGCACGGTAACATCACTAAATCTTCATACAGATGCAGCGCTTCTGTGGCAATCGCGAAATCGGCATTGCCTTTAGAGACGGCATCAGCAATTTGTGTCGGCGAGCCCTGGTGCATATGCAAAGAAACGCGAGGATAACGCTCAATAAAGCCTTTGATGACGTTTGGTAACGCATAGCGTGCCTGGGTATGCGTGGTGGCGATATACAGCGAGCCTTTATCCGGCCAGGTGTGCTCTCCGGCGACCGATTTTATGGCATCGACTTTCGACAGGACTTCACGAGCGATACGAATTATTTCTTGTCCTGCTGGCGTTACCTGCGTCAGGTGCTTGCCGCTTCGGGAAAAAATTTGAATGCCTAGCTCGTCTTCCAGCATTCTGACTTGTTTACTGATCCCGGGTTGTGATGTGTAAAGTCCTTCCGCCGTTGATGAGACATTCAGGTTATGATTGACCACCTCAACAATATAGCGAAGTTGTTGTAATTTCATGTTAAACCATCCACTTAGACGCCATCAGAACATCGTTTTTTCGTCACACCTGGCGGGTGACTAATACGATTTAATAATAAAAAAGGTGCTAACTATAACCACTATATCATTTATAGCCTTAGTGTATAGGTGTGAAGAAAAAATAATATGCAATAAAAAAGGGCCGCTTTCGCGACCCTTTGTTTATAAAAACCTGACAGAATTAAAGGTTATTTTTTCCCTTCAACCCATTTGCCATCAACATAAAATGCTGACCAGCCAGTCGCCTTTCCGTCTTTTTCCGAAGAGACATATTGCTGTTTGGTTTTACGGCTAAAGCGAACCATGGTCTTATTACCTTCCGGATCCTGCTGTGGCGCATCGGCCAGATAACGCAGTTTTTCCGGCAGACGGTCGCGGAAGCGATAAAGCTCTTCCACCAGTGGCGCACGTGTTTCACGCGATTTCGGGAAGGTATTGGCCGCCAGGAACACACCGGCAGCACCGTCACGCAGCACGAAATAAGCATCTGATTTTTCGCACGGCAGCTCCGGTAATGGCACCGGATCTTCTTTCGGTGGTGCCACTTCGCCGTTACGTAAAATCTTACGCGTGTTTTTACACTCTTCGTTAGTGCAGGCCATGTATTTACCGAAACGCCCCATTTTCAGGTGCATTTCAGATCCACATTTTTCACACTCAACGATCGGGCCGTCATAACCTTTAATGCGGAATTCGCCCTCTTCGATCTCGTAACCGTCGCAGGTTGGGTTATTACCACAGACATGCAACTTACGTTTCGGATCGATGAGATAGCTGTCCATCGCCGTGCCGCATTTCGGGCAACGACGTTTTGCGCGCAGCGCGTTGGTTTCAGCGTCTTCACCTTCCAGCACGTTCAGCACTTCGTTTTCCGGCACCAGGTTGATGGTGGTTTTGCAACGCTCTTTCGGTGGCAGAGCGTAGCCGGAACAGCCAAGGAATACCCCGGTGCTCGCTGTGCGAATACCCATTTTGCGACCACAGGTCGGGCAGTCGATGCTGGTCAGAACCATCTGGTTCGGGCGCATCCCCCCCTCTTCCGGATCTTTTTCAGCTTTATCTAACTGCTGGGTGAAATCCGAGAAGAAGTGATCCAGTACAGCTTTCCACTCTGCTTCGTGATTTGCCACCTGGTCGAGGCTGTTTTCCATCTGTGCGGTGAAGTCGTAGTTCATTAACTCACGGAAATTCTCTTCCAGGCGATCGGTGACGATTTCGCCCATTTTTTCCGCATAGAAACGACGATTTTCTACTCGCACATAGCCACGATCCTGAATAGTCGAAATGATCGACGCATAGGTAGACGGACGACCGATACCGCGTTTTTCCAGTTCTTTAACCAACGATGCTTCACTGAAACGCGCTGGCGGCTTGGTAAAGTGCTGGGCTGGTGTCAGTTCAACGAGCGTCAGAGCATCGCCTTTATCGACTGCCGGTAAGATACGATCTTCATCGCCTTTACGCAGTGCAGGCATCACTTTTGTCCAGCCATCAAAGCGCAAAATACGACCGCGTGCTTTCAGGCGGAAATCGCCCGCACCAACGGTCAGCGTCGTGGAGTCATATTTCGCTGGGGTCATCTGGCAGGCAACGAACTGACGCCAGATTAACTGGTACAGTTTTTGCGCATCTGCTTCCATATCCTTCAGCGATTCCGCCATCACATTGACGTCAGAAGGACGAATCGCTTCGTGCGCTTCCTGTGAGTTTTCTTTGCTGGCGTACTGATTCGGACTTTCCGGCAGATATTTCTTACCAAAATTATCGCTGATATAACCGCGAACCATATTTACCGCGTCCTGACTCAGGTTGGTGGAGTCGGTACGCATGTATGTGATATAGCCAGCTTCATACAAACGCTGCGCCATCATCATGGTTTTTTTCACGCCAAAACCAAGACGGGTGCTGGCAGCTTGTTGCAGCGTAGAGGTAATAAAAGGAGCGCCAGGTTTACTGGTTGTCGGTTTGTCTTCACGTTCCAGCACGCTGTAGCGCGCTTTTTCCAGCAGACTTACCGCAGCCTGAGTTTGTTCTTTGTTGACCGGGCGGAACGGTTTGTCGTTCTGATGAGTCACCTGCAACGCCAACGCATCACCAGATGGCGTGGTCGTGCTGGCATCGACTTCCCAGAACTCTTCCGGTACGAACGCTTTAATTTCACGCTCACGCTCGACCACCAGGCGGACCGCCACCGACTGCACACGACCTGCAGACAGACCACGAGCGATCTTTTTCCACAGCAGCGGCGAAACCATATATCCCACCACGCGGTCCATAAAGCGACGCGCCTGCTGGGCATTAACACGATCAATATTCAGCTCACCTGGTTTGTTAAATGCCTGGCGGATCGCGTTTTTAGTAATTTCGTTAAACACCACTCGGCTATAGCGCGCATCATCACCACCAATCACTTCCCGCAGGTGCCATGCAATGGCTTCCCCTTCGCGGTCAAGGTCGGTTGCGAGATAGATGTGGTCGGCTTTTTCAGCCAGTTGTTTCAGTTCAGAGACGACCTTCTCTTTACCAGGCAACACTTCATAGTGCGCCTCCCAATTGTGCCACGGGTCAACCCCCATACGGTTGACGAGAGCGCCACGTTCATCCTTTTTAGGCTTTTTAGCCGTCTTGGTGGAGGTAGAGTCGGCACTCTTTTTGGCAGCTGAGCCACTGGTCGGCAAATCGCGGATGTGACCGACGCTGGATTTCACCACGTAGTCACTACCCAGATACTTGTTGATCGTTTTGGCTTTTGCCGGGGACTCAACGATGACAAGAGCTTTACCCATATTCACCTTACCTAATTTGATTCTTCCAGGAATGCGTCGCACGTTGATAAACCTTCCACTGGCAACGAGTTACCGATATGGACTCGCTCTCTGCGGATATCAACCCCTTGTCGTGACTCTGTTCACGAAAATTCAGGTGACTGAGTTAACAGGTCTTGGCCTACAGGCGCTATAGCACGACGGAATTTTGGTCGAATGTCAAGCAAATCTATTGCCAGATTGACGAAAGCGTCACACTGTACCTGATAAAATCCGATACGCAACTTTATTAGCATGCAAAATCCAAAGTTGCCAGTAAGGCGCTCTTGCCACCAGCGTGGTATATTTGTCTGCAAGCCATGCCTGGCGTAGACTAATGTCCTTGTTTAAGGAGTAAATAATGAACAAAGAGACACAACCCATCGACCGCGAGACGCTGTTGAAAGAGGCCAACAAAATCATTCGTGAGCATGAGGATACGCTCGCAGGGATTGAAGCCACCGGCGTCACGCAGCGTAATGGCGTGCTGGTATTTACCGGCGACTACTTTTTAGATGAACAAGGATTGCCAACAGCCAAAAGCACCGCGGTGTTTAATATGTTCAAACACCTGGCCCATGTGCTTTCAGAAAAATATCACCTGGTTGATTAAAGCAAAACGCGAGGTCTTACCCTCGCGTTTGTCTTTTACATCAATGGCTTTTGACCCCGCTGCCACCAGCGTAGCAACAATCGATCGGCGCTCTCTGCCGCGCTGCCGGTGAATCGGTCAATGAGTCGTTTACGCTGCATATAGCGTACATTGACCACTTCACGGCCTTCCATCAGGCTAAGAATAACTTCATCACTGGTGTTGATTTCATCAACCAAGCCTTTCTCTACCGCCTGTTGTCCGTACCAGTGTTCACCCGTTGCCACCTGATCAATATTCAGAGACGGACGCATACGCTTCACAAAATCTTTAAATAACTGATGCGTTTCGTTCAGCTCTTCGCGGAATTTCTCCCGCCCTTCTTCGGTGTTTTCACCCAGCAAGGTCAGCGTGCGCTTATACTGCCCGGCGGTGTGCAGTTCGATATCAATATCTTTGCTTTTCAGGAAGCGGTTAAAGTTGGGCATTTGTGCCACCACGCCAATGGAACCCACAATAGCAAACGGTGCGGAAACAATTTTGTCCGCCACACAGGCCATCATGTAACCGCCGCTGGCAGCGACTTTGTCTACCGTAACAGTTAAAGGAATGTTTTTATCACGCAGACGCTGCAGCTGCGAAGCCGCCAGCCCGTAACCATGCACCATGCCACCAGGGCTTTCCAGACGTAGCACAACCTGATCCTGCGGTTTAAATGCTGCGAGTACCGACGTTATCTCTTCACGTAGCGAGTTCACTTCATGGGCGTCCATGCTGCCTTTAAAATCCAGCACCCAGACGCGAGGTTTACTGTCAGTTGCCACCTCGCCCAGTTTGGCTTTCGCTTTTGCTGCTTTCGCTTCTTGCTTGTGCTTTTTCTTCTGCGCTTTGTGCCACTGTTTTTGCTGATGTGAGTCCATCAGCGCCGCGGCCAGTTCTTCTTTCATCTCCTTATACTGTTCGCTGAGATTGTTGACCCGTAACTCGCCACGCTGGCGTTTATTACGTTGAGCAACATTGACAATAATGGCGGCAATCGCCGCAATCGCTAGCACAACGGTAACGATTTTCGCCAAAAACAAACCATATTCAGACAACAATTCCACGAGTCCCCACCTTGGTTAAACAACGCTTTGGCTCACAGTTTACAACAGGCATGTTAAGCCGTCTCGCAGAGATGTTATTGCAGCGAAAGTATGACAAAGTATCCATTTTGCGGTGTTATCGCCCCAGGCTGATTGAAATGCCCTTCTGTTTCAGGCATAAAGCCCCAAAGTCTTAAAGTACACTGGCAGCGCGACAGACAACGTCGTTGAGGAGTAGCCATGCATTACCAGCCAAAACAAGATTTACTCAATGATCGCATTATCCTGGTGACGGGAGCCAGCGATGGGATTGGTCGTGAAGCCGCGATGACGTATGCACGCTATGGTGCGACTGTGATTCTGTTGGGCCGTAATGAAGAAAAATTACATCAGGTAGCCAGCCACATAAACGAAGAAACTGGGCGTCAGCCACAGTGGTTTATTCTCGATTTGCTGACCTGCACGTCCGAAAATTGCCAACAACTGGCACAGCGCATTGCCGTTAATTATCCACGTCTGGATGGTGTTTTGCATAATGCCGGATTGCTCGGCGATGTTTGCCCAATGAGCGAACAAAATCCGCAGGTCTGGCAGGACGTCATGCAGGTCAACGTTAATGCCACCTTTATGCTCACCCAAGCACTGCTTCCTTTATTACTCAAATCGGACGCGGGTTCACTGGTCTTTACTTCATCAAGCGTTGGACGTCAGGGGCGTGCAAACTGGGGCGCATATGCAGCGTCGAAATTTGCCACCGAAGGGATGATGCAGGTACTGGCCGATGAATATCAGCAGCGCCTGCGCGTCAACTGCATTAACCCAGGCGGTACGCGCACCGCAATGCGTGCCAACGCCTTCCCGACCGAAGATCCACAGAAACTTAAAACACCCGCTGATATCATGCCGCTCTACCTCTGGCTGATGGGCGATGACAGCCGCCGTAAAACCGGCATGACCTTTGACGCCCAACCGGGCCGTAAACCAGGAATTTCCCAATGAGTGATGAACGCTACCAACAGCGTCAGCAGCGAGTGAAAGAAAAAGTAGATGCTCGTGTGGCCCAGGCCCAGGATGAACGCGGTATTATCATCGTCTTTACCGGCAATGGAAAAGGCAAAACCACCGCGGCATTTGGTACGGCAACACGCGCAGTTGGTCACGGAAAAAAAGTGGGCGTCGTGCAGTTTATTAAAGGCACCTGGCCTAACGGCGAACGAAAACTGCTGGAACCACACGGCGTTGAATTTCAGGTGATGGCAACGGGCTTTACCTGGGATACACAAAATCGCGAATCTGATACCGCGGCCTGCCGTGAAGTCTGGCAACATGCCAAACGAATGCTGGCAGATCCTTCACTGGATATGGTTTTGCTCGATGAACTGACTTATATGGTGGCGTATGATTATTTGCCACTGGAAGAAGTGGTGAAGGCGTTAAATGAACGTCCACATCAACAAACGGTGATTATCACGGGTCGTGGTTGTCATCGGGATATTCTTGAATTGGCGGATACGGTAAGTGAATTACGCCCCGTGAAACATGCGTTTGATGCCGGTGTAAAAGCGCAGATAGGGATTGATTACTAATCTGTAAAAATGCCGGATATGACGTCCGGCATACTTTGATTAACCGTTATTATTACGTCCACCAGAGCGACGACCGCCGCTCACCTGACTGTGACGCTTAACCGCACGACGAATCTGATTCGCCTTCATACGACGACGGTCTTTTTCTACAGCGACTTTAGAGCTGGTTTCTGGCGGTAGCTCCACCAGTTCGCGCAGATAGTTAGTCTGGGCGAGATCCAGCTCTGTCCAGCCGCCGCGTGGCAGACCTTTCGGCAGTGGAATATCACCGTAACGCACACGGATCAGGCGACTTACCTGCACACCAACCGCTTCCCAAAGACGACGAACCTCACGGTTACGGCCTTCGGTCAGAGTAACGTTGTACCACTGGTTGATCCCTTCGCCGCCGCTGAACTTGATGGTTTTAAAGGCTGCCGGACCATCTTCCAGCTGCACGCCACGACTCAAATCACGCAGTTTCGCGTCGTCAACCTGACCAAATACACGCACGGCATATTCACGTTCAACTTCACGGCTTGGATGCATTAAACGGTTTGCCAGTTCACCGTCGGTGGTGAAGAGCAACAGACCACAGGTGTTAACGTCCAGACGACCTACGGCAATCCAGCGTGCGCCACGCAGTTTTGGCAGACGGTCAAACACCGTTGGACGTCCTTCCGGATCGTTACGGGTACACAACTCACCTTCCGGTTTGTAATAGGCCAGAACGCGACAAATTTGTTCAGCGGACTCACGTACCGAAATCAGGTGACCATCGATACGGATTTTCAATCCAGGGGTAATTTCAACGCGATCGCCGAGTTTAGCAATTTTGCCATCAACACTCACACGACCGGCTTCAATAATAGATTCGATTTCACGGCGAGAGCCGTGGCCGGCACGCGCCAGCACTTTCTGTAGCTTTTCGCTCATAGAGCTTCCTTTTGGTGTCGCCTTCCCAGGCGTCTGATATGCTTTTGTGCAACAGTGAGTCAGAACTTACATCTGACTCACTGATAGTAAAGTCTGTTTGAACTCTTAAGGCCTTAAGTAAACGACTCGACGTTTATCGACCTGGCTTTGAGGCGCAACATACTACACTATCTTTATGGTTAAAGCTTGTTTCGATTAACGTCGATTTGGTTACCAACCACCACCGCCTCCGCCACCCGCACCGCCGCCAGCACCACCACCGGAATAGCTTCGCCCCAACAAACTGGTATAGGCCCCGCAACTCAGGTGCGTCTGCAATGAGAATAAAACGCCACTACGGGCAATTTCCGGGGCGCTAACAGCCGCTGTGAGTGATGGGGTGATACGTTCTGCCCATTCTCTGCCAAGGTTTGCCGAGACCGCCCAACCTAACAATGCGTAATCCAGTTTCCGTGTTTCCCCTTTCCGCCGCCGCCCACTGTGTGTTGCCGCCTCTTTACGCGCAAGATAGTTAACGATAGCTTCACCGTGGGCATAACGTTGCTGCCCAGTTTGGGTAAACTTTGGCAGAAAAATATACCCTATGCCAGTGAGATAACCGGTCAGGAAAACAGCGCTAAAATAACCCGCTGGCATATACCAGTAAAAGAATACATCTCCGACATTGATATAGAGAGAATAAAAGGCCACGCCTGAACAAATCAGCGGTAAAAACAAAGTGATGATTACACAATTAACGCAAGGCTTGTCATCATCGCGGGCAAACAAAAGCTCAAGGGAACAAAATAAAAAAGGAAGAAGCCAGCAGATCATAATAAACATATCGCCCACCAGACTCATTCCTGCCCAGCCTACGGGACTCAGGTTACCGTAGAGAATAACCGCTAATATCGCCATTCCCCCCCATTGCAAAAACGCATCAGGTCGGTAAAACGAAGACTTTTTACGCGGCAGATAAAATTTCTGCATCCGTAAAAATGCACTGCGTAAGACTCTGTTGCGTCTCCCCGTAAGAACGACCTTATCGCCTTTACGAAATAACGCTTCCAGTAATAACTTCTCTGCGGGCAGTAATACCGCATTATTTCTGGTCGCGCCTTCATTAACACGAATCAGGATTTGCTGGTTCTTGTCATACTGATCTTTCAGATGAATTTTGCCTTTCACAATCAGATTTACGATATCGGCACAAAAACCTTTATCGTCGTAAACCAGCTTCGCATCGAGACGTAACATGCCGGGCGTGTAATCTGGCGGAATGACATCGGTTTCAATCACATCTACCGGCGTAAATTGCGGCCTGCGCTTCCAGAGATATAACCATCCACAAACCAGGAATAGACACGGAAACCAAATTAACAACGATGACGTGGAGGGTAAAAGAAGATGGCTGAAAATATTCGTCGTTTGTGGAGCCGGGGCATTGCTAAGTAAAGCGTGAGGCCAGCGGTAGAGTACCGTGAAATCTTCACGATAAAACGGATCGCGGGATTCAATTCTTCCGTCCTCAAGGATGCGGCCATTTCGATATGTGTCGCCCTCTTCTCCAGTAAAGAGATCGATTTCGCTAAATGGATTACCCGCGATATCAGGGAACTTGAGTGAAAATCGGGTCTTATAGATTTCAAACGGCCAGTGGTTACCAGTCACGTTCCAGATTAACAGATCTGAATCTCCCTCACGCAGGAAAGCATTTTTAACCTGATAATGAATTTGATAATGATAGTCGCCTTGAGGCAAGAAACGTTGTTTATCGCCCACGACGATACTCATTAAACCGATATGCCAGTCAAGATGCCAGGGTTCAGGAACACCATCACGGGTGACGCCAACAATATGATAGTTCAGCAGTGCAGCGTCCCCATCAGGCTGCATCCAGAGTCGTGGTAAATCACGATAAAATCCGTGCTTAATCTGCTGATTTCGCGCCTGAAAATGAATATTTTCTTTGATGTCGAGCCCCCCATCCGGTTGCAGAGTGGCTTCAACATCAAAGAGCGAGATCCCTTCTTCATAAAAAGGGATCTCCGTGTTTTTCGGATAACTCAACGAAGAGAAAAAAAGCCCAACTATCAACAGCAAAATGCAGCGATATATCCCTGCCATAGTCTTCCATCCGTGGAACGCAATTTGTTATAAGAAAGGCTTCACATCACCTACGCCTTCACGCACCACGACCGGCGTATCATCAGTAAGATCAATAACCGTTGTTGGTTTCTGCCCGAGATAGCCGCCGTGAATAATCAAGTCCACCTGTTTTTCCAGACGGTCTTTAATTTCTTCCGGATCGGATTCGGTAAATTCGCTGCCTGGCAGCATTAGCGAAGTGGAAAGCATCGGTTCGCCCAGTGCTTCAAGCAACGCCTGCGCAATCGGGTTAGAAGGCACACGCATACCGATGGTTTTGCGTTTTTCCTGCAACAGACGGCGTGGCACCTCCTTCGTCCCTTTCAGGATGAAGGTGTAGTTGCCCGGCGTGTTGTTTTTCATCAAACGAAACGCAACGTTATCCACGAATGAATAGGTCGAGAGCTCAGAAAGATCGCGACACATCAGGGTAAAGTTGTGACCGTCCGGCAGCTGGCGAATTCGACAAATACGCTCCATGGCGTTTTTATCTTCAATTTTACAGCCGAGCGCATAGCCGGAATCGGTTGGATAAACAATCACCCCGCCTTTACGCACGATCTCCACCGCCTGGTTGATCAGACGTTGCTGCGGATTATCAGGATGAATATAAAAAAACTGGCTCATAATTCCCTCTCTGTGGTGTTCTGCGGCTGTTCCCATAGCTGCCAGACGCCTTCAACGCCTGCAGGCAGCCAGAGTTTACGACCCAGTTCAATCCACGGGCACGGCTGATGAAAATCAGATCCTTGTGATGCCCATAAATGATGCTGACGCGCAAGTGTCGCCAGCTGGGTGCGTTCATTGGGCGATTGCTGGCACTGCGCGACTTCCATCGCGTCGCCGTGGTGTTCAGCAAAATGCGCAACCAATCTTTTCAGCCATTTAGCACTAAGATTGTACCGCCCAGGATGAGCTAGCACCGCCTTACCGCCAGAATGATGAATGACATCAATAGCTTGTTCTATTGTACACCACTGTGGCGGAACGTATCCGGTTTTCCCGCGCGCCAGATATTTTTTAAAGACATCCGCCATTGAACTGGCTTTGCCGCACTCCACAAGGAAACGAGCAAAATGACCGCGCGTCACCGCACCGCCCTGCGCCAGTCGTTGCGCGCCTTCCAGCGCACCTGGTATCTGCGCTTTTTCAAGTCTTTCGGCAATCAGCTGCGCCCGCTGATTGCGCCGTTCTGTCTGCTGCGCGAGGAACTCACACATTAGCGGATGAGTAATATCAATATTCAGCCCGACAATATGAATTTCATGATTTTCCCAGACCGTGGAGATTTCCACGCCGGGAATAAGATTCAGCGCCAGTCCCGAACGTGAAATTTCCTCTCTTGCTGGTGAGATTGCAGCTGTGGTGTCATGGTCGGTGATCGCCAGGGTGCCGACGCGCATCTCGACTGCACGGTGCACCAATGCTTCTGGCGTCAGGCAGCCATCGGAAGCTGTGGTATGGCTGTGCAGGTCGTAAATCACTGCGTAATTCGTGTCGCTCAAGGCGCACTCCCGTTCTGGATAATGTTTTTTGCGCCGACATCATAACGGTTCTGGCAAATATTCTGAAATGAGCTGTTGACAATTAATCATCGAACTAGTTAACTAGTACGCAAGTTCACGTAAAAAGGGTATCGACAATGAAAGCAATTTTCGTACTGAAAGGTTGGTGGCGCACTTCCTGAAACGGGCAGTGTATTCACCATGCGTAAAGCAATCAGATACCCAGCCCGCCTGATGAGCGGGCTTTTTTTTGAACAAAATTAGAGAATAACAATGCAAACACAAAAACCGACTCTTGAACTGCTAACCTGCGAAGGCGCTTATCGCGACAACCCGACTGCGCTTTTTCACCAGTTGTGTGGGAATCGTCCAGCAACGCTGCTGCTGGAATCCGCAGATATCGACAGCAAAGATGATTTAAAAAGCCTGCTGCTGGTAGACAGTGCGCTGCGCATTACAGCATTAGGTGACACTGTCACAATTCAGGCACTTTCCGGCAATGGCGAAGCCCTGTTGGCACTACTGGATAACGCCCTGCCTGCGGGTGTGGAAAATGAACAATCACCAAACTGCCGTGTGCTGCGCTTCCCCCCTGTCAGTCCACTGCTGGATGAAGACGCCCGCTTATGCTCCCTTTCGGTTTTTGACGCTTTCCGCTTATTGCAGAATCTGTTGAATGTACCGAAGGAAGAACGAGAAGCAATGTTCTTCGGCGGCCTGTTCTCTTATGACCTTGTGGCGGGGTTTGAAGATTTACCGCAACTGTCAGCGGAAAATAACTGCCCTGATTTCTGTTTTTATCTCGCTGAAACGCTGATGGTGATTGACCATCAGAAAAAAAGCACCCGCATTCAGGCCAGTCTTTTTGCTCCGAATGAAGAAGAAAAACAACGTCTCACTGCTCGCCTGAACGATCTTCGCCAGCAGCTGACCGAAACCGCGCCACCGCTGCCGGTGGTTTCCGTGCCGCATATGCATTGTGAATGTAACCAGAGCGATGAAGAGTTCGGTGGCGTAGTGCGTTTGTTGCAAAAAGCGATTCGCGCCGGAGAAATTTTCCAGGTGGTGCCATCTCGCCGTTTCTCTCTGCCCTGCCCGTCACCGCTGGCGGCCTATTACGTGCTGAAAAAGAGTAATCCCAGCCCGTATATGTTTTTTATGCAGGATAATGATTTCACCCTGTTTGGCGCGTCGCCGGAGAGCTCGCTCAAGTATGACGCCACCAGCCGCCAGATTGAGATCTACCCGATTGCCGGAACACGTCCACGCGGTCGTCGTGCCGATGGTTCGCTGGACAGAGACCTCGACAGCCGCATCGAACTGGAAATGCGTACCGATCATAAAGAGCTTTCTGAACATCTGATGCTGGTGGATCTCGCCCGTAATGATCTGGCACGCATTTGCACCCCCGGCAGCCGCTACGTCGCCGATCTCACCAAAGTTGACCGTTACTCTTACGTGATGCACCTGGTCTCCCGCGTGGTCGGTGAGCTGCGCCACGATCTCGACGCCCTGCACGCTTACCGCGCCTGTATGAATATGGGGACGTTAAGCGGTGCACCGAAAGTACGCGCTATGCAGTTAATTGCCGAGGCGGAAGGTCGTCGCCGCGGCAGCTACGGCGGCGCGGTAGGTTATTTCACCGCGCATGGCGATCTCGACACCTGCATTGTGATCCGCTCGGCACTGGTGGAAAACGGTATCGCCACCGTGCAAGCCGGTGCTGGCGTGGTACTTGATTCTGTTCCGCAGTCGGAAGCCGACGAAACCCGTAATAAAGCCCGCGCTGTACTGCGCGCTATTGCCACCGCGCATCATGCACAGGAGACGTTCTGATGGCTGACATTCTGCTGCTCGATAATATCGACTCTTTTACTTACAACCTGGCAGATCAGTTGCGCAGCAATGGTCATAACGTGGTGATTTACCGCAACCATATTCCGGCGCAGACCTTAATTGAACGCCTGGCGACAATGAGCAATCCGGTGCTGATGCTTTCTCCTGGCCCCGGTGTGCCAAGCGAAGCCGGTTGTATGCCAGAACTCCTCACCCGCCTGCGCGGCAAGCTGCCAATTATTGGCATTTGCCTCGGTCATCAGGCGATTGTCGAAGCTTATGGGGGGTATGTCGGTCAGGCGGGCGAAATTCTTCACGGTAAAGCCTCCAGCATTGAACACGACGGTCAGGCGATGTTTGCCGGATTAACAAACCCGCTGCCAGTGGCGCGTTATCACTCGCTGGTTGGCAGTAACATTCCGGCCGGTTTAACCATCAACGCCCATTTTAATGGCATGGTGATGGCAGTGCGTCACGATGCAGATCGCGTTTGTGGATTCCAGTTCCATCCGGAATCCATTCTTACTACCCAGGGCGCTCGCCTGCTGGAACAAACATTGGCCTGGGCGCAGCAGAAACTGGAACCGACTAACACGCTGCAACCGATTCTGGAAAAACTGTATCAGGCGCAGACGCTTAGCCAGCAAGAAAGCCACCAGCTGTTTTCAGCAGTGGTGCATGGCGAGCTGAAGCCAGAACAGCTCGCGGCGGCTCTGGTAAGCATGAAAATTCGCGGCGAGCACCCAAACGAAATCGCCGGAGCAGCAACCGCGCTACTGGAAAACGCCGCGCCGTTCCCGCGCCCGGATTATCTGTTTGCCGATATCGTCGGTACCGGTGGTGACGGCAGCAACAGTATCAATATTTCTACCGCCAGTGCTTTTGTCGCCGCGGCCTGTGGGCTGAAAGTGGCGAAACACGGCAACCGTAGCGTCTCCAGTAAATCCGGCTCGTCGGATCTGCTGGCGGCGTTCGGTATTAATCTTGATATGAACGCCGATAAATCGCGCCAGGCGCTGGATGAGTTAGGCGTCTGTTTCCTCTTTGCGCCGAAATATCACACCGGATTCCGCCACGCGATGTCGGTTCGCCAGCAACTGAAAACCCGCACCCTGTTCAATGTGCTGGGGCCATTGATTAACCCGGCGCATCCGCCGCTGGCGCTAATTGGTGTTTATAGTCCGGAACTGGTGCTGCCGATTGCCGAAACCTTGCGCGTGCTGGGGTATCAACGCGCTGCGGTAGTGCACAGCGGCGGGATGGATGAAGTTTCATTACACGCGCCGACAATCGTTGCCGAACTGCATGACGGTGAAATTAAGAGCTATCAGCTAACTGCAGAAGATTTTGGCCTGACACCCTACCACCAGGAGCAACTGGCAGGCGGAACACCGGAAGAAAACCGTGACATTTTAACACGCTTGTTACAAGGTAAAGGCGACGCCGCCCATGAAGCAGCCGTCGCGGCGAATGTCGCCATGTTAATGCGCCTGCATGGCCATGAAGATCTGCAAGCCAATGCGCAAACCGTTCTTGAGGTACTGCGCAGTGGTTCCGCTTACGACAGAGTCACCGCACTGGCGGCACGAGGGTAAATGATGCAAACCGTTTTAGCGAAAATCGTCGCAGACAAGGCGATTTGGGTAGAAACCCGCAAAGAGCAGCAACCGCTGGCCAGTTTTCAGAATGAGGTTCAGCCGAGCACGCGACATTTTTATGATGCACTTCAGGGTGCACGCACGTCGTTTATTCTGGAGTGCAAAAAAGCGTCGCCGTCAAAAGGCGTGATCCGTGATGATTTCGATCCGGCACGCATTGCCGCCATTTATAAACATTACGCTTCGGCAATTTCGGTGCTGACTGATGAGAAATATTTTCAGGGGAGCTTTGATTTCCTCCCCATCGTCAGCCAAATCGCCCCGCAGCCGATTTTATGTAAAGACTTCATTATCGATCCTTACCAGATCTATCTGGCGCGCTATTACCAGGCCGATGCCTGCTTATTAATGCTTTCAGTACTGGATGACGAACAATATCGCCAGCTTGCTGCCGTCGCCCACAGTCTGGAGATGGGTGTGCTGACCGAAGTCAGTAATGAAGAGGAACTGGAGCGTGCCATTGCATTGGGGGCAAAGGTCGTTGGCATCAACAACCGCGATCTGCGTGATTTGTCGATTGATCTCAACCGTACCCGCGAGCTTGCGCCGAAACTGGGGCACAACGTGACGGTAATCAGCGAATCCGGCATCAATACTTACGCTCAGGTGCGCGAGTTAAGCCACTTCGCTAACGGTTTTCTGATTGGTTCGGCGTTGATGGCCCATGACGATTTGAACGCCGCCGTGCGCCGGGTGTTGCTGGGTGAGAATAAAGTATGTGGCCTGACGCGTGGGCAAGATGCTAAAGCAGCTTATGACGCGGGCGCGATTTACGGTGGGTTGATTTTTGTTGCGACATCACCGCGTTGCGTCAACGTTGAACAGGCGCAGGAAGTGATGGCTGCGGCACCGTTGCAGTATGTTGGCGTGTTCCGCAATCACGATATTGCCGATGTGGTGGACAAAGCTAAGGTGTTATCACTTGCGGCAGTGCAACTGCATGGTAATGAAGATCAACAATATATCGACACATTGCGTGGCGCGCTGCCCGCAAACATTGCCATCTGGAAAGCATTAAGCGTCGGTGAAACCCTGCCCGCCCGCGAGCTTCAGCACGTTGATAAATATGTTTTAGACAACGGCCAGGGTGGAAGCGGGCAACGTTTCGACTGGTCACTGTTAAACGGTCAATCGCTTGGCAACGTTCTGCTGGCGGGGGGCTTAGGCGCAGATAACTGCGTGGAAGCGGCACAAACCGGCTGCGCCGGACTTGATTTTAATTCTGCTGTAGAGTCGCAACCGGGCATCAAAGACGCACGTCTTTTGGCCTCGGTTTTCCAGACGCTGCGCGCATATTAAGGAAAGGAACAATGACAACATTACTTAACCCCTATTTTGGTGAGTTTGGCGGCATGTACGTGCCACAAATCCTGATGCCTGCTCTGCGCCAGCTGGAAGAAGCTTTTGTCAGCGCGCAAAAAGATCCTGAATTTCAGGCCCAGTTCAACGACCTGCTGAAAAACTATGCCGGGCGTCCAACCGCACTCACCAAATGCCAGAACATCACGGCTGGCACTAACACCACGCTGTATCTCAAGCGCGAAGATTTGCTGCACGGCGGCGCGCATAAAACTAACCAGGTGCTCGGTCAGGCTTTACTGGCGAAGCGGATGGGTAAAACCGAAATCATCGCCGAAACCGGTGCCGGTCAGCATGGCGTGGCGTCGGCCCTTGCCAGCGCCCTGCTCGGCCTGAAATGCCGTATTTATATGGGTGCCAAAGACGTTGAACGCCAGTCGCCTAACGTTTTTCGTATGCATTTAATGGGCGCGGAAGTGATCCCGGTGCATAGCGGTTCCGCGACGCTGAAAGATGCCTGTAATGAGGCGCTGCGCGACTGGTCCGGCAGTTATGAAACCGCGCACTATATGCTGGGCACCGCAGCTGGCCCACATCCTTATCCGACCATTGTCCGTGAGTTCCAGCGGATGATTGGCGAAGAAACCAAAGCACAGATTCTGGAAAGAGAAGGTCGCCTGCCGGATGCGGTTATCGCTTGTGTTGGCGGCGGTTCAAATGCCATCGGCATGTTTGCTGATTTTATCAACGAAACCGACGTCGGCCTGATTGGTGTCGAACCAGGCGGTCACGGTATCGAAACTGGCGAGCACGGCGCACCGTTAAAACACGGTCGCGTGGGCATCTATTTCGGTATGAAAGCGCCGATGATGCAAACCGAAGACGGACAGATTGAAGAATCTTACTCCATCTCCGCCGGACTGGATTTCCCGTCTGTCGGCCCACAACACGCGTATCTTAACAGCACTGGACGCGCTGATTACGTGTCAATTACCGATGATGAAGCACTGGAAGCCTTCAAAACGCTGTGCCTGCACGAAGGGATCATCCCGGCGCTGGAGTCCTCCCACGCCCTGGCCCATGCGCTGAAAATGATGCGCGAAAACCCGGAAAAAGAGCAGCTACTGGTGGTTAACCTTTCCGGTCGCGGCGATAAAGACATCTTCACCGTTCACGATATTTTGAAAGCACGAGGGGAAATCTGATGGAACGCTACGAATCTCTGTTTGCCCAGTTGAAGGAGCGCAAAGAAGGCGCATTCGTTCCTTTCGTCACGCTCGGTGATCCGGGCATTGAGCAGTCGCTGAAAATTATCGACACGCTAATTGAAGCCGGTGCTGACGCGCTGGAGTTAGGTATCCCCTTCTCCGACCCACTGGCGGATGGCCCGACGATTCAAAACGCCACACTGCGTGCCTTTGCGGCAGGTGTGACCCCGGCACAGTGCTTTGAGATGCTGGCACTGATTCGCCAGAAGCACCCGACCATTCCCATCGGCCTTTTGATGTATGCCAACCTGGTGTTTAGCAAAGGCATTGATGAGTTTTATGCCCAGTGCGAGAAAGTCGGCGTCGATTCGGTGCTGGTTGCCGATGTGCCAGTGGAAGAGTCCGCTCCCTTCCGCCAGGCCGCGTTGCGTCATAATGTCGCACCTATCTTTATTTGCCCGCCGAATGCCGACGATGATTTGCTGCGCCAGATAGCCTCCTACGGTCGTGGATACACCTATTTATTGTCACGTGCGGGCGTGACCGGCGCAGAAAACCGCGCCGCGTTACCCCTCAATCATCTGGTCACGAAGCTGAAAGAGTACAATGCTGCGCCTCCATTGCAGGGCTTTGGTATTTCCGCCCCGGATCAGGTAAAAGCAGCGATTGATGCAGGAGCTGCAGGCGCGATTTCAGGTTCAGCCATTGTTAAAATCATCGAGCAACATATTAATGAGCCAGAGAAAATGCTGGTGGCACTGAAAGCTTTTGTACAACCGATGAAAGCGGCTACGCGCAGTTAATCCCACAGCCGCCAGTTCCGCTGGCGGCATTTTAACTTTCTTTAACGAAGCCAGAAAAATCCTAAATTCATTTAATATTTATCTTTTTACCGTTTCGCTTCCCCCTGTCAAACGTCAACTTACGTCATTTTTCCGCCCAACAGTAATATAATCAAATAAATTAATCCCGCAACATAACACCAGTAAAATCAATAATTTTCTCTAAGTCACTTATTCCTCAGGCAATTGTTAATATATCAAGAACGTTCCTCATAATATATTTTCCCTCTTTCTTCTCGTTGCGCTTAATTTGACTAATTTTCATTAGCAACTAATTTTAATGAGTGTCGACACACAACACTCATATTAATGAAACAATGCAACGCAACGGGAGAAATAACATGGCCGAACATCGTGGTGGTTCAGGAAATTTCGCCGAAGACCGTGAAAAGGCATCCGACGCTGGCCGTAAAGGCGGTCAGCATAGCGGCGGTAATTTTAAAAATGATCCGCAACGCGCATCTGAAGCGGGTAAAAAAGGCGGTCAACAAAGCGGTGGTAATAAATCAGGCAAATCCTGATTCACCGTTAATTATTAATATCAGCTGATAAAGATAATTGCATCTGCGGGCCGTATGGCTCGCAGTGATTTCACTGGAGAAAAATATGAATATGAAGACCATTGAAGATGTATTTATTCACCTGCTTTCAGATACCTACAGCGCAGAAAAACAATTAACCCGGGCACTGGCAAAACTCGCAAGAGCAACATCAAACGAAAAATTAAGTCAGGCTTTTCATGCGCACCTCGAGGAAACACATGGACAGATTGAACGTATTGATCAAGTTGTGGAATCAGAATCGAACCTGAAAATTAAGCGCATGAAATGTGTGGCAATGGAAGGTCTTATTGAAGAAGCTAATGAGGTCATCGAAAGTACCGAGAAAAACGAAGTGCGTGATGCCGCACTGATTGCCGCAGCACAGAAAGTCGAGCATTATGAGATCGCCAGTTACGGGACATTAGCGACGCTGGCTGAACAATTAGGTTATCGTAAAGCAGCGAAGCTTCTGAAAGAGACCCTGGAAGAAGAAAAGGCCACCGACATCAAATTGACTGATCTGGCCCTTAATAACGTAAATAAGAAAGCCGAAAATAAAGCCTGAAATATGAATTTTAACTTTTAGTCATTTTATAAAGAGGACATTTTCATGAATCGTATTGAACATTATCATGACTGGTTACGTGACGCCCACGCAATGGAAAAGCAAGCCGAATCTATGCTTGAATCCATGGCCAGCCGTATAGATAATTATCCTGAACTACGCGCTCGTATTGAACAACATCTTAGTGAAACCAAAAACCAGATTATTCAACTGGAAACTATTCTTGATCGTAATGACATTTCACGTTCAGTCATTAAAGATTCCATGAGTAAAATGGCTGCGCTTGGGCAGTCAATCGGTGGTATATTCCCTTCTGATGAAATAGTCAAAGGCTCTATTAGCGGATATGTCTTCGAGCAATTTGAAATCGCCTGTTACACCTCACTATTAGCAGCAGCAAAAAATGCCGGTGATACAGCTTCAATTCCAACCATCGAAGCGATTTTAAATGAGGAAAAGCAAATGGCCGACTGGCTGATTCAGCATATTCCGCAAACAACTGAGAAATTTTTAATTCGCTCTGAAACTGATGGCGTAGAAGCGAAGAAATAATACCCTTTATACCATGTCCTTATTGACCCCGTATATTACGGGGTCGTTTTTGTGCGGAATTAAAAACGATATCCTGCTGAGAACATAAACACCCACGGATCGAGGCGTACGCTATCGTGTTGCTGTGCACCGCCCAGCTTATAATTGGCGGTGGTATCGATATCCATGTACCAGACTGACATGTTAACCAACCAGTCACGGTTAATCAGATAATCAACCCCCACCTGCCCGGCAGCTCCCCAGGAATCTTTCAGACTGAGATCGGAAAGCCCCGCCTCTTTGCCATGATCGTTAAATCCATTATCAAAGAAGGTGGTGTAGTTAATACCTGCCCCAACGTAAGGACGGAATTTGCTGCTGGCATCACCAAAATACCACTGCGCCATCAGTGTTGGCGGCAGATGATGAACGGTTGCAATATCGCCGGTCGCCCGGGTGCCGATTTTATGGCGGAACGGCGTCGCTGCCAGCAATTCCACACCAATGTTATCGGTCGCCATATAAGTAAACGTCAGGCCCAGTTGCGTGTTATTGGTCACGCTGAATCCACCCAGACTTCCTAACGTACCACCAGCACCTTCTGTTGGACGTACGGTTGCAGACCCTGCACGCATAAAAAATTCGCCTGCTTCATGCGCATAGGCACTGCCAGAGAGAAGAGTTGTTACTGCCAAAGCCGCCACTGTTAACTTTTTCATATCCGCTCCGTCGTTATGGTTATAAAAACGTGACGAATATACCTACATTGGAGTAACAAATGATCCTACATAGGTCACATTACATATGATAATTCACCATTTATTGATCTGGATTAATTTAGAAGTTGCATTGAAAATCCTGGTTAATGTGATTTAAATCAATTTTTAAATATTTTCGCTACGCAAATATTAACTCGCTCGCCACTTGCAGCGGTTTGCCCACGCCTGAAGGCCAGCAATTACCTCCGCTTTACAAAGATATGCTTTTCCATACAAGACCTGATGCTGCCACCCGAGGCTTAACCAGGGTACAATTGCCCGCTAATTAACACCTGCATAAAACTCAAGGAGAGTGCATGTCTATCACGGCGCAGTCCGTATACCGTGACACCGGAAATTTCTTCCGTAATCAATTTATGACCATTCTGTTGGTATCGTTGCTATGTGCGTTTATCACAGTGGTGTTAGGGCATGTTTTCTCACCCAGTGATGCACAGCTTGCGCAGCTCAATGACGGCGTGCCCGTTAGCGGCAGTAGTGGGTTGTTCGACCTGGTTCAGAATATGTCACCGGAACAGCAACAAATTTTGCTGCAGGCTTCAGCGGCGTCCACTTTTTCAGGATTAATCGGTAACGCCATTCTCGCCGGAGGCGTAATATTAATTATCCAGCTGGTGTCTGCGGGTCAGAGAGTCAGTGCGCTTCGAGCTATTGGTGCCAGTGCGCCGATATTGCCAAAGTTATTTATTCTGATTTTTCTGACTACCCTTTTAGTACAGATTGGCATCATGCTGGTGGTCGTTCCGGGAATTATCATGGCCATTTTACTGGCTCTGGCACCGGTGATGTTGGTACAGGACAAAATGGGCGTTTTTGCCTCGATGCGTAGCAGTATGCGGCTGACTTGGGCGAATATGCGTCTGGTGGCACCCGCAGTACTGAGCTGGTTGCTGGCAAAGACACTGTTGCTGCTTTTTGCCTCTTCTTTTGCCGCATTAACCCCGGAAATTGGTGCCGTACTGGCGAACACCTTGAGCAACCTGATTTCAGCCGTACTGCTCATCTATCTGTTCCGCCTGTATATGTTGATTCGCCAATAACCTTAAGCATTTGATTACGGAATCGTAAAATGAAGCAGTTTCTTGATTTTTTACCGCTGGTTGTCTTTTTCGCGTTTTACAAGATTTATGACATCTATGCGGCTACTGCGGCGCTGATCGTCGCCACGGCGATTGTGCTTATATATAGCTGGGTTCGCTTTCGTAAGGTTGAGAAGATGGCCCTGATCACTTTTGTTCTGGTGGTCGTCTTCGGTGGCTTGACGCTGTTCTTCCACAATGATGAGTTTATTAAATGGAAGGTTACAGTCATTTATGCTCTGTTTGCGGGAGCCCTGTTAGTCAGCCAATGGGTGATGAAAAAGCCGCTAATTCAGCGGATGCTGGGTAAAGAACTCACGCTGCCGCAACCAGTATGGTCGAAGCTGAATCTGGCCTGGGCTGTTTTCTTTATCCTTTGCGGTCTGGCAAACATCTACATCGCATTCTGGCTGCCGCAAAATATTTGGGTCAACTTTAAAGTCTTTGGCCTGACCGCCCTTACCTTAATCTTCACATTGTTAAGCGGTATCTATATCTACCGCCACATGCCGCAGGAAGATAAATCCTAACCAGACTGCCAGTCCTTCGGGGCTGGCGCTGTATCTCCTCTGTTCTCCTCAGGAAAATCATAGTAGCATCGCGCCTGTGATTTTCCTTTTAAGTCGGTTTTACCATGTCTACAACACATAACGTCCCTCAGGGCGATCTTGTTTTACGTACTTTAGCCATGCCCGCCGATACCAATGCCAATGGTGACATCTTTGGTGGTTGGTTAATGTCACAAATGGATATTGGCGGCGCTATTCTGGCGAAAGAAATTGCCCACGGTCGCGTAGTGACCGTGCGGGTTGAAGGAATGACTTTCTTACGACCGGTTGCGGTCGGCGATGTGGTGTGCTGCTATGCACGCTGTGTCCAGAAAGGGACGACATCGGTTAGCATTAATATTGAAGTGTGGGTGAAAAAAGTCGCGTCTGAACCCATCGGGCAACGCTATAAAGCGACAGAAGCATTATTTAAGTATGTCGCGGTTGATCCTGAAGGAAAACCTCGCGCCTTACCTGTTGAGTAATAATCAAAAGCCTCCGGTCGGAGGCTTTTGACTTTATGCTTACTGAATTTCGGTGGTGCCGTTAATTTTAAACAGGATATTCACCACAATCCCACTGCCTGGCTTACCCGGCTCATAACGCCATCTGCGCATCGCATTTTTCACCTCACGCTCAAACATATTCGCAGGCTTGGCTGAGAGGATTTGTACGTTATCCACGCGACCATCCGGCGTGACGTCAAATTTAACTTTAACCTGCCCTTCAATGCGCAATGCCTGTGCTCGTGCCGGATACTGCGGCTGATTACGGCTTAATGCGCGTGGTCCTGAAGCCACACTGGTAACCGGCTTGCTGGTTGCAGCCGTCGCCGTACTTGATGTCGGGCGTGCCGGTGCCGTATTTTCAAACGGTGATGCCGGACGCGACTCTACGGGTTTGACATCGCGTTTTGGCTGTTCCTGTACCTTTTTCACCGGCTTCGGTTTTGGCTTAGGTTTCGGCTTCGGCTTTTCAATGACCACCGGTGCTTCTTTTGGCGGTTCGGGGATCGGCTCAGGTTCCGGTTCTGGCTCTACCACCGGCTCCGGTGGCGGCTGAACGGCTTGTGGCGGTTCGAGATCCGCAGGCGCAACCATCGTGACAGAAATTGGCTGCGCAGGCGCAGGTAGTTCAATAACCTGATGTACCGAGGTATAGAGCAGACCCGCCACAACAGCACCATGAATGCAGACCGAAAGTAACGTCGGCCAGGGGAAGCGGCGAGGTAAATCAAGGGTCATTGAAGTCATAATCATTTCAGTAGAAAAACCAGGCCTCGATTTTAAATGCAAATAGCAATCATATTCAATAAGGCAAGACGATCAGGATCAGTGAAAATGTCATTTTTGGCGTAATTGACCTTACTTTATGCATGGTCTTAACAAAGACATCATCTTTCCGTTGCAGATCTTCGCCCTTTCAAATAACGTACTTTACAACTTTCCCGAACAAGGAGTTGTGCCCGTGTTGTATGTTATTTACGCTCAAGACAAAGCTGATAGCCTCGAAAAACGCCTTTCCGTTCGTCCGGCACATTTAGCACGTTTACAGTTACTGCATGATGAAGGTCGTTTGTTGACAGCTGGTCCAATGCCAGCGGTAGACAGTAACGATCCAGGGGCTGCGGGATTTACTGGCTCAACCGTTATTGCTGAATTTGAATCGCTGGAAGCAGCTCAGGCCTGGGCCGATGCTGACCCGTACGTAGCGGCAGGAGTCTATGAACACGTTTCAGTGAAACCATTTAAGAAAGTGTTCTGAATAGAGATTCAATATTTAAGGGCACGGTTTTTGCAACCGTGTTCTTGTTTGGCCTTTCCTTATAGGTCGGTCAGTGCATTCACCCCCACAAGCAGATAATAACTTTATCTGTATTTCTTTATATGATGTAAGCATATTCAGGAAAAATGCCCTTTCCTGACGCAGAGTTGCTCACTCAAAACCTTTGATTACTGCGGATAAAGTCATCTACTATTGTTTAACACATTCACGCGCTGCATGTATGTTCAGAAAATGTGCACGCTCAGATAATTAAACAAAATTGTGGTTACAGAGGTATCAGTGAGTCACTGGGCTACATTCAAACAAACAGCAACTAATTTATGGGTGACCCTACGGCACGACATTCTCGCGCTGGCCGTCTTTTTAAATGGATTGCTTATTTTTAAAACAATCTATGGTATGTCGGTCAATTTGCTAGATATTTTCCATATCAAAGCATTTTCAGAGTTGGATCTCTCCTTGCTGGCAAACGCCCCACTCTTTATGCTCGGCGTCTTTCTTGTCCTGAACTCCATTGGCTTACTGTTCCGGGCAAAGCTCGCATGGGCAATCAGTATCATTTTGTTGTTGATAGCGCTAATTTACACCCTGCATTTTTATCCCTGGCTGAAATTTAGTATTGGATTTTGCATTTTTACGCTGGTGTTTTTGCTGATACTGCGCAAAGACTTCTCCCACAGTAGCGCCGCAGCCGGGACAATTTTCGCATTTATTAGTTTCACGACGTTACTGTTTTACTCCACCTACGGTGCGCTTTATTTAAGCGAAGGTTTTAATCCGCGAATAGAAAGTTTGATGACCGCGTTCTATTTTTCGATAGAAACCATGTCAACCGTCGGCTATGGCGATATTGTCCCTGTTTCTGAATCAGCACGATTGTTCACTATTTCGGTCATTATTTCCGGCATTACCGTTTTTGCCACCTCTATGACCTCAATTTTTGGTCCGCTTATCCGCGGGGGATTCAACAAACTTGTAAAAGGAAACAATCATACAATGCATCGTAAAGATCATTTTATTGTTTGCGGACATTCGATTCTCGCCATCAATACGATCCTGCAACTGAATCAACGCGGACAAAACGTAACGGTTATCAGCAACTTGCCTGAAGATGATATCAAGCAACTTGAGCAACGCTTAGGCGATAACGCTGATGTTATCCCCGGTGACAGTAATGACAGTTCAGTATTAAAGAAAGCGGGAATCGATCGATGCCGGGCCATTCTGGCGCTGAGTGATAACGATGCAGATAACGCGTTTGTTGTACTCTCGGCAAAAGATATGAGCAGTGATGTCAAAACAGTTCTCGCCGTCAGTGATAGCAAAAACCTGAATAAGATTAAGATGGTACATCCGGATATCATTCTCTCACCGCAACTGTTTGGCAGCGAAATTCTGGCGCGAGTTTTAAATGGTGAAGAGATTAATAATGATATGCTCGTTTCAATGTTGTTGAACTCCGGTCATGGTATTTTCAGCGATAACGATGAACAAGAAACGAAAGCTGACAATAAAGAATCGGCGCAAAAATAGAGTTTAAAGACGGAAGAGTAAACTTATTGGGCACCGCAATGGTGCCCAGTACATTTAGATATTGTAGATCGCAAACAATAACGAGTTCCGCTGTTTGTTTAGAATGCACTTCCTGATGCTGTGGATACGCATATTTCGGCGCGACTGCCCCTCAAGCCAACGCGATTTACGTCGGCTAGCCTGACGCTGCATGCGCCAGCGCCCCACTTCCGTTCTACTCCGCTTCATGTTAACTACTCTATGCAATAACAGAATGGTCATTATACCCCCGCCCCCGACGCTGACCAGTGCTTTTCCCGCGTTTTTATTTGCCAGATGAATCCATATGCGTAAACTCATAACAATGCGCTTTCAAAAGGATTTCTAATCTATGACAACCGTTTATACGTTGGTGAGTTGGTTGGCCATTCTGGGATACTGGTTGCTCATTGCAGGCGTAACTTTACGCATTCTAATGAAACGACGCGCAGTTCCCTCCGCGATGGCCTGGCTGTTGATTATTTACATTCTGCCGTTAGTCGGAATTATTGCCTATCTTGCTGTTGGCGAGCTCCATTTAGGCAAACGCCGCGCTGAGCGCGCCAGAGCGATGTGGCCTTCCACCGCAAAGTGGCTTAACGACCTTAAAGCCTGTAAGCATATCTTCGCCGAAGAAAATAGCAGTGTCGCTGCGCCACTATTCAAGCTTTGTGAGCGTCGTCAGGGGATCGCTGGGGTCAAAGGGAATCAGCTACAACTGATGACCGAGTCAGATGATGTGATGCAGGCGTTAATCCGCGACATCCAGCTCGCGCGCCATAATATTGAGATGGTGTTTTATATCTGGCAGCCCGGCGGCATGGCGGACCAGGTGGCTGAATCATTAATGGCCGCTGCGCGACGCGGCATTCACTGCCGATTGATGCTCGACTCCGCCGGGAGTGTGGCTTTTTTCCGCAGCCCGTGGCCCGAGCTAATGCGTAATGCCGGTATTGAAGTGGTCGAAGCCTTAAAGGTCAATCTGATGCGTGTGTTTTTACGCCGTATGGACCTGCGCCAACATCGCAAGATGATCATGATCGATAATTACATCGCGTACACCGGCAGCATGAATATGGTCGACCCTCGCTACTTCAAACAAGATGCGGGCGTAGGGCAATGGATTGATCTGATGGCGCGTATGGAAGGTCCCATCGCTACCGCGATGGGGATTATTTATTCCTGCGACTGGGAAATTGAAACCGGGAAACGTATTCTGCCGCCACCACCAGATGTCAATATTATGCCGTTTGAGCAGGCCAGCGGTCACACCATTCACACAATTGCTTCTGGCCCCGGCTTTCCGGAAGATCTCATTCACCAGGCATTACTGACTGCGGCTTATTCGGCACGTGAATATTTGATCATGACGACGCCCTACTTTGTGCCCAGCGATGATTTACTTCATGCGATTTGCACGGCGGCGCAGCGCGGGGTGGATGTCAGTATTATCCTTCCGCGAAAAAATGATTCAATGCTGGTTGGCTGGGCCAGTCGCGCGTTCTTTACGGAACTGCTGGCTGCTGGGGTTAAAATTTATCAGTTTGAAGGCGGGTTATTGCATACCAAGAGCGTGCTGGTCGATGGCGAATTAAGTCTGGTTGGTACCGTTAACCTTGATATGCGTAGTCTGTGGCTGAATTTCGAGATTACCCTGGCAATCGACGATAAAGGGTTTGGTGCTGACCTCGCCGCCGTTCAGGACGATTATATTTCGCGTTCTCGTCTGCTCGATGCCCGTTTATGGCTAAAACGTCCATTATGGCAACGTGTCGCCGAGCGACTGTTTTACTTCTTCAGCCCGTTGCTGTAAAACGTCGCCAACAGAGGTTAAACAGGTAGTGACTATGGATATGGATCTAAACAATCGCCTGACTGAAGATGAAACGCTTGAGCAGGCCTACGATATTTTTCTCGAACTGGCTGCCGACAATCTCGATCCAGCTGATGTTCTGCTGTTCAATCTTCAGTTTGAAGAGCGCGGCGGCGCGGAGTTATTCGATCCGGCGGAAGACTGGCAGGAACATGTTGATTTCGATTTGAACCCGGACTTTTTTGCCGAAGTGGTGATTGGTCTGGCGGACAGTGAAGATGGTGAAATCAACGATGTTTTCGCCCGCATTCTGTTATGCCGCGAAAAAGATCACAAACTTTGCCATATCATCTGGCGGGAATAAATAATCACTTTCGGCGTGAAAAAGGGCTGACAACTGTCAGCCCTTATTGTGTTTAAAGCGGATCGACTTTCAGGCAAGAAACGGCGTGTCTGAAACTCCCCTCCAGAACAGGACGTGTTTTGGCGCACTCCGGACCGGCAATCGGGCAACGGGTACGGAAAACACAACCGGAAGGCGGGTTGATCGGCGACGGTAATTCCCCTTCCAGTAACTGGATGGTTTTATTCTTCTCCAGATCCGGATCAGGTATGGGGACTGCCGACATCAATGCCCTGGTGTAAGGATGTAGTGGATTGTGGTAGACCTCATCATAGGTCCCCAGTTCTACCGCATGGCCGAGATACATCACCAGCACACGATCGGAAATGTGTTTTACCACGGCCAGGTCGTGAGCGATAAAAATTAATGACAATCCCATCTCGCGTTGCAGCTGCTGGAGCAGGTTGACCACCTGCGCCTGAATTGACACGTCCAGCGCCGACACCGGCTCATCACAGATAATCAGCTTCGGTTCAAGAATAAGAGCACGAGCAATCCCGATACGCTGGCACTGCCCACCAGAGAACTCATGCGGATAGCGGTTAATCAGGTTAGGCAATAACCCGACTTTCAGCATCATCGCCTTCACGCGCTCGCGAACTTCCTGGCGTGACATTTTCGGATGATAGGTACGCAGCGGTTCAGCGATAATCTCGCCGATGGTCATACGCGGGTTTAGCGATGCCAACGGATCCTGGAAAATCATCTGAATATCACTGCGAACGGCACGCCATTCATCGGGCTTCATGCCCAGCAACTCTTTACCTAACCAGGCAACATGACCGTCGGTCGCCTTGACCAAACCGATGATGGCGCGAGCAAAGGTGGACTTACCGCATCCCGACTCCCCTACCACACCTAATGTTTCCCCTTCATACAGGCGAAGAGTGACACCATCGACGGCTTTGAGCGTTTTCGGCGGTTGCCAGAACCACTGTTTGCCATCTTTGATTTCAAAGTGCACTTTCAGATCGGCGATTTCAAGGAGGACTTTTCTTCCTTCAGTTACAGCATTCATAACAGTTCCTCCACCGGTTTAAAGCAAGCACGCAGACGGCCAGGCGTAAACTCTTCCAGCGGCGGTGCGCTACTACAAATTTCCATCGCATGTGGACAACGTGGCTGGAACGGGCAACCTTTCGGTAATCGCAGCAAGTTTGGCGGATTACCCGGGATGGTCAACATTGTTTCACCTTCCGCATCGAGACGCGGCACCGCGTTGAGCAAACCGATAGAATAAGGATGAACGGGTTGATAAAAGACATCGCGCGCATTGCCATATTCCATCGTGCGCCCAGCGTACATTACCAGCACTTTGTCGCAGATCCCCGCCACCACGCCAAGATCGTGGGTGATCATAATGATGGCGGTATTAAATTCCCGCTTCAGTTCATTTAATAGCGTCATGATCTGCGCCTGTACGGTGACGTCCAGCGCAGTAGTGGGTTCATCCGCAATCAGCAGCTTAGGTCGACATAGCAATGCCATCGCAATCATGACTCGCTGACGCATGCCACCAGAAAATTCATGCGGGTACATTTTCATGCGTTTACGTGCTTCCGGCATTTTTACCGCATCGAGCATCCGCACCGACTCTTCAAACGCCTCAGCTTTGCTCATGTTCTTATGCAGCATCAGCACTTCCATCAACTGCTCACCGACACGCATATAGGGATTCAACGAAGTCATTGGGTCCTGAAAAATCATTGAGATTTGTTCAGCGCGCAGTTTATTGAGTTCATGCTCTGGCAAATTGAGGATTTCACGCCCATTGAAGGTTGCCGATCCGCCAATACGTCCGTTGGCAGCCAACAGGCCCATCAACGCAAATGCAGTTTGCGATTTACCCGAACCAGACTCACCTACAATGCCCAGCGTTTCTCCGGCACGTAGGGAAAAATTCAAATCATTGACCGCCGTGACGTCGCCGTCCGGGGTACTAAAGGTGACACGCAAATCTTTCACGTTCAGCAGTGCGTCAGCCTGTTGTTGTGCGAGCGGCACAGTTGCAGTTTCAATTACGCTCATGGCTGCACTCCTTAACGATCTTTCGGGTCGAGGGCATCACGCAAGCCATCGCCGATAAAGTTGAAACAAAACAGTGTCACCACGAGGAATCCCGCTGGGAACAACAATAACCATGGAGAGACTTCCATCGAGTTCGCGCCATCACTCAGCAATGCACCCCAGCTGCTTAACGGCTCTTGCGTACCCAACCCCAGGAAGCTAAGGAAAGATTCAAAGAGGATCATGCTGGGCACCAGAAGTGATGCGTAGACCACCACCACACCGAGTACGTTCGGCACAATGTGGCGAATAACAATGCCCGACGTCGATACACCGCCAACTTGTGCCGCCTCAATAAACTCTTTGCGCTTCAGACTCAGGGTTTGCCCACGCACAATACGAGCCATATCCAGCCAGGAAACCATGCCTATCGCCACGAAAATCAGCAGGATGTTTTGACCGAAAAAGGTCACCAGCAAAATGACGAAGAACATGAATGGGAAGGAGTTGAGGATTTCCAGCAGACGCATCATTACCGAATCCACTTTACCGCCCAGATAACCGGAAAGCGAACCATAAAGTGTCCCGACGACCACAGCCACCAGTGCCGCAGCAACACCGACCATGAGTGAGATACGCCCGCCAATCGCAACGCGCACAAGCAGGTCGCGACCGGATGAGTCAGTACCAAAGTAGTGACCGGACTCCATATCCGGGGCGCTGGACATCATCGCCCAGTCAGTATCGTCATAGGCAAACTGCGAAAGCATCGGTGCCAGGATGACAAATAACGCGATCAGCACCAGCACTATCAGACTGGCAACCGCCGCACGGTTATGCATAAAACGTCGACGTGCGTCCTGCCACAAGCTGCGCCCTTCGACCTCCAGCTTTTCACTGAAATTTTCCAGCGTCTCGCTGTTTTTCTTACTTAACATCATCGCGAGCTCCAGTATCAGTAACGGATTTTCGGGTCGATAACCGCATATAGCACATCGACAATGGCATTAAACAAAATGGTTAACGCACCAACCAGGATAGTCAGGCTTAACACTAAGGAATAGTCACGGTTCAATGCGCCATTAACGAACAGTTGCCCAATCCCCGGCAAACCATAAATGGTTTCGATAACCATAGAACCGGTAATAATGCCGACAAATGCGGGGCCCATATAGGAGAGCACGGGTAACAGAGCAGGTTTTAATGCGTGGCGTAAAATGATCCGCCGCATAGGTAACCCTTTCGCCCGGGCAGTACGAATAAAGTTGGAGTGTAAAACCTCAATCATAGAGCCACGGGTAATACGCGCAATACTGGCGATATAGGCGAGTGACAACGCCACCATCGGCAATATCATGAATTTAAGCGCACCACCATTCCAGCCACCGCCCGGCAGCCAATGCAAAATGATCGCAAATATCATGACTAATAATGGCGCAACCACAAAACTGGGGATAACAACCCCGGTCATTGCCAGCCCCATCACGGTATAGTCCCATTTGGTGTTTTGTTTTAATGCTGCAATAACGCCAGCACTAACACCCAGTATTACCGCAAGGAAAAATGCTGCGGCTCCCAGTTTGGCAGAAACGGGAAAACTGGATGCAACCAGGTCGTTGACCGAATAATCTTTATATTTAAACGATGGACCGAAATCGCCATGCGCCAGTTGTTTCAGGTAGCTGAAATACTGTGTCATGATCGGATCATTAAGATGATATTTCGCTTCGATATTGGCCATCACTTCTGGCGGTAAAGTACGTTCGCCGGTAAAAGGGCTTCCCGGCGCGAGGCGCATCATGAAGAACGAAATAGTAATAAGAATAAATAGCGTCGGAATCGCTTCCAGACAGCGACGTAGAATAAATTTTAACATTGCCCTACCTTCTGGCCTGTGCCTTCTGTAATGCGATAAAAATCAGACACCGTGGAGCAGGACACGCCTGCCCCACGTATTGCCATTAGTGCTTCACAATGTACATATTCCGGGTGTAGGTATTATCCAGCGGATCTTTGCCGGTATAGCCACCAACCCACGGTTTCACCAGACGCGCATTCACGTAGTAATAAACAGGAACAATGGCCGAATCCTTATCCAGCTGTTGTTCTGCTTTAGTGTACAGAGCTGTGCGCTGCGCCTCGTCAGTCGCTTTCAGCGTTTCCGCCATAATGCTGTCAAAGGCCGGGCTCTTATAATGCGCGGTATTCATCGAGCTGTTCGACAGCATGGTGTTCAGGAAGGAAGTTGGTTCGTTGTAGTCTGCACACCAGCCTGCACGGGCCACATCAAAAGTGCCCTGGTGACGGGTGTCGAGGAACGTTTTCCACTCCTGGTTAACCAGTTTGACGTTTACACCAATGTTTTTCTTCCACAATGAAGAGGCTGCAATCGCCAGCTTTTTATGCAGATCGGAGGTGTTATACAACAGGTTGATGGTTAACGGTTTGTCTGCGGTATAACCCGCTTCAGCCAGCAGTTTTTTCGCTTCTTCGTTACGTTTTTCCTGGCTCCAGCCAAACCATTCCGGCTGAGTCAATTTTGCGCCATCAGTATACGGTGGAGTGTAACCATAGGCGGGCATGTCGCCCTGCGCTTTCACTTTATTAACAATGATATCGCGGTCCATACCCAGTTTCAGTGCGGTACGCACACGTACATCGTTAAATGGCGGTTTCTGGTTGTTAATTTCGTAATAATAAGTGCACAGGTATGGATCAACGTGAACTTCGTCCGGGATCTCTTTTTTCAGCTTCTGGAACAATTCGATCGGCATGTTGTTATAAGTCATGTCGATTTCACCACTACGGTAGCGATTGACATCGGTAACTTCAGAAGCAATAGGCAAATAGGTTACCTGGTTAATAACGGTTTTCGCGTTGTTCCAGTAGGTCGGGCTGCGTTCAAGAACGATTCGTTCGTTTACGACCCAATCTTTTAAGGTATAGGCACCGTTGGTGACGATATTACCAGGCTGGGTCCATTTTTCGCCGAATTTCTCGATAGCGGCTTTTGGCACCGGTGAAGTTGACGGGTGAACAAGTAATTTATAGAAGTACGGAACGGGTTCACTTAAGGTGACTTCTAATGTGTGATCATCAATAGCTTTCACGCCGAGATCGGTAATCGGTTTTTTCCCTTCAAGAATTTCATCAATACCGGCGATATGCCCATATTGCAGATAACTGGCATACGGAGAAGCGGTGTTCGGATCAACAGAACGTTGCCAGCTATACACAAAGTCTTGGGCTGTGACTGGCGTGCCATCAGACCATTTCGCATCTTTACGCAAATGGAAGGTCCAGACTTTCGCATCTTTATTATCCCAGGATTCAGCGACGCCAGGTGCCGGATGGCCGTCAAGATCGCTGACCAGTAAGCCTTCAAACAGGTCTCGGCTGATATTAGACTCCGGAACACCTTCAATTTTGTGCGGATCTAATGACTGAACTTCTGAACCATTGTTACGTACCAGCGTTTGTTTTTCCGCCAGTGTGACGCCTGCGGGTACATCAGCTGCCAGCGCGACATTCCCTGCCATAAGCGCAGCCAGAACGCCAGCTGCTACTAAACTTCTCTTGGTGATGTTGGTCATTGTTTTTTGGACTCCCTCATTATAATTACTGGTATTAACCAGCATGTGTAATCCCGGATTGGGACCCTGCACAGGCTCGGAGACTTTCTGCTGTCAGGTTACTTTATCGTTACGTATTACTATCACCGACTTTATTTATTCTGGTGATTCAGACGATCACCTTATGTCGATTCGTACTGTGTCTCCCCTGTCGAGACACATTATTCTTTCGCGACGCTCTTTAATTGTTAATTATTCTCATTACCAATAAAGAATCGTCTGGCGGTTGCCCGGAAAGTACCAAATGCGCTTCTTACTCGCCAATACATTTTGCAAAATTGTTAAGCAATTCTCTTTTATTGACCGTATCAGAATCTATAGCTTGCATCCATGTCTTAACAAACATCTTTTAATTCAATCAAATAGAGATTGGTTAAGCATGTCTCTCTTTTCTGATTACAGTTCCAGTAGTGAAATGCACAATAATTTAACAATTGATTATTATTTAGCACTTTCCTCTACCAAAAGCAGTGGAATTACTAATATCATTTCAATTATTCTTCAGCAAGCCCAGGATTATGATGTGGCGAAAATAACATGATGGTGAGGAGAAGCAGTTAAGGAAATCCTTATAACCAACTGTAATTTGAGAAGAATATTTTCACCCATTCCTTTTGCTTTTGATAACTGCGCGGGAACAAAGTAAAAATAATGACGAAGTAAACGGAGCATGACAGCTCCGTTTCATTTGAAAGGAATTAATTAAGCAGGCCGGGGAAAATCCCCTTAATACCAGTAACGATAAATTCAATCCCCAATGCCATCAGCAATAGCCCCATAATACGCGTGATCACGTTGATGCCGGTTTGGCGTAAAACCCGTACCAGCCACGGTGCCATGCGGAACAATCCCCAGCAACATAAAGCGAACAATGCAATAGCCACAAAGAAACCAAACAGATAGCTAATGCTGTGATAACGCGTACCCCAGACGATGGTAGAACTGATCGCCCCTGGCCCCGCCATCAACGGCAACGCCAGTGGCACCACACCAATGCTTTCACGTACCGCGGTTTCTGATTTTTCTTGCTTGTTCTGTTTATCCTCGCCAAGCTTGCCGCTGATCATCGACATCGCTATCGTCACCACCAGGATGCCCCCGGCGATACGGAACGAATCAATTGATATACCAAAAAGTTGCAGAATCGTGTCGCCGAGAAAAAGCGAGATCCACAAGATAATGGCCACAGACAGGTTGGCTGTAAGGTTAGTTTTGTTTCGCGCTGCCGCTGTCTGATAACTGGTCATGCTGATAAAGACGGGAATAATCCCTACCGGGTTGACCAGCGCAAATAACCCGATGAAAAATTTGAAGTAAACGGGAAAATCAAAAAGGGTCTGAATCACGGTTAGCTCCGAAGCAAAAGCCGGATAATGTTAGCCATAAATAAGGTTAAAAAGACGCGCTGACAATACGCCTTTTGACAGCATTTTTCACCTCCTAACTACTTAAAATTGCTATCATTCGTTATTGTTATCTGGTTGTGCAAAACATGCTAATGTAGCCACCAAATCATACTACAATTTATTAACTGTTAGCTATAATGGCGAAAAGCGATGCTGAAAGGTGTCAGCTTTGCAAAAATTTGATTTGGATCACGTAATCAGTACCCAGAAGTGAGTAATCTTGCTTACGCCACCTGGAAGTGACGCATTAGAGATAATAACTCTAATGTTTAAACTCTTTTAGTAAATCACAGTGAGTGTGAGCGCGAGTAAGCTTTTGATTTTCATCGGTTAAGCAAATCATCACCGCACTGACTATACTCTCGTATTCGAGCAGATGATTTACTAAAAAAGTTTAACATTATCAGGAGAGCATTATGGCTGTTACTAATGTCGCTGAACTTAACGCACTCGTAGAGCGTGTAAAAAAAGCCCAGCGTGAATATGCCAGTTTCACTCAAGAGCAAGTAGACAAAATCTTCCGCGCCGCCGCTCTGGCTGCTGCAGATGCTCGAATCCCACTCGCGAAAATGGCCGTTGCCGAATCCGGCATGGGTATCGTCGAAGATAAAGTGATCAAAAACCACTTTGCTTCTGAATATATCTACAACGCCTATAAAGATGAAAAAACCTGTGGTGTTCTGTCTGAAGACGACACTTTTGGTACCATCACTATCGCTGAACCAATCGGTATTATTTGCGGTATCGTTCCGACCACTAACCCGACTTCAACTGCTATCTTCAAATCGCTGATCAGCCTGAAGACCCGTAACGCCATTATCTTCTCCCCGCACCCGCGTGCAAAAGATGCCACCAACAAAGCGGCTGATATCGTTCTGCAGGCTGCTATCGCTGCCGGTGCTCCGAAAGATCTGATCGGCTGGATCGATCAACCTTCTGTTGAACTTTCTAACGCACTGATGCACCACCCAGACATCAACCTGATCCTCGCGACTGGTGGTCCGGGCATGGTTAAAGCCGCATACAGCTCCGGTAAACCAGCTATCGGTGTAGGCGCGGGTAACACGCCTGTTGTTATCGATGAAACTGCTGATATCAAACGTGCAGTTGCATCTGTGCTGATGTCCAAAACCTTCGACAACGGCGTAATCTGTGCTTCTGAACAGTCTGTTGTTGTTGTTGACTCTGTTTATGACGCAGTACGTGAACGTTTCGCAACCCACGGCGGCTATCTGTTGCAGGGTAAAGAGCTGAAAGCTGTTCAGGACGTTATCCTGAAAAACGGTGCGCTGAACGCGGCTATCGTTGGTCAGCCAGCCTATAAAATTGCTGAACTGGCAGGCTTCTCTGTACCAGAAAACACCAAGATTCTGATCGGTGAAGTGACCGTTGTTGATGAAAGCGAACCGTTCGCACATGAAAAACTGTCCCCTACTCTGGCAATGTACCGCGCTAAAGATTTCGAAGACGCGGTAGAAAAAGCAGAGAAACTGGTTGCTATGGGCGGTATCGGTCATACCTCTTGCCTGTACACTGACCAGGATAACCAACCGGCTCGCGTTTCTTACTTCGGTCAGAAAATGAAAACGGCTCGTATCCTGATTAACACCCCGGCTTCTCAGGGTGGTATCGGTGACCTGTATAACTTCAAACTCGCACCTTCCCTGACTCTGGGTTGTGGTTCCTGGGGTGGTAACTCCATCTCTGAAAACGTTGGTCCGAAACACCTGATCAACAAGAAAACCGTTGCTAAGCGAGCTGAAAACATGTTGTGGCACAAACTTCCGAAATCTATCTACTTCCGCCGTGGCTCCCTGCCAATCGCGCTGGATGAAGTGATTACTGATGGCCACAAACGTGCGCTCATCGTGACTGACCGCTTCCTGTTCAACAATGGTTATGCTGATCAGATCACTTCCGTACTGAAAGCAGCAGGCGTTGAAACTGAAGTCTTCTTCGAAGTAGAAGCTGACCCGACCCTGAGCATCGTTCGTAAAGGTGCAGAACTGGCAAACTCCTTTAAACCAGACGTGATTATCGCGCTGGGTGGTGGTTCCCCGATGGACGCCGCGAAGATCATGTGGGTCATGTACGAACATCCGGAAACTCACTTCGAAGAACTGGCGCTGCGCTTTATGGATATCCGTAAACGTATCTACAAGTTCCCGAAAATGGGCGTGAAAGCGAAAATGATCGCTGTCACCACCACTTCTGGTACAGGTTCTGAAGTCACTCCGTTTGCGGTTGTAACTGACGACGCTACTGGTCAGAAATATCCGCTGGCAGACTATGCGCTGACCCCGGATATGGCGATTGTCGATGCCAACCTGGTTATGGACATGCCGAAGTCCCTGTGTGCTTTCGGTGGTCTGGACGCAGTAACTCACGCCATGGAAGCTTATGTTTCTGTACTGGCATCTGAGTTCTCTGATGGTCAGGCTCTGCAGGCGCTGAAACTGCTGAAAGAATATCTGCCAGCGTCCTACCACGAAGGTTCTAAAAATCCGGTAGCGCGTGAACGTGTTCACAGTGCAGCAACTATCGCGGGTATCGCGTTTGCGAACGCCTTCCTGGGTGTATGTCACTCAATGGCGCACAAACTGGGTTCCCAGTTCCATATTCCGCACGGTCTGGCAAACGCCCTGCTGATTTGTAACGTTATTCGCTACAACGCGAACGACAACCCGACCAAGCAGACTGCATTCAGCCAGTATGACCGTCCGCAGGCTCGCCGTCGTTATGCTGAAATTGCTGACCACTTGGGTCTGAGCGCACCGGGCGACCGTACTGCTGCTAAGATCGAGAAACTGCTGGCATGGCTGGAAACGCTGAAAGCTGAACTGGGTATTCCGAAATCTATCCGTGAAGCTGGCGTTCAGGAAGCAGACTTCCTGGCGAATGTGGATAAACTGTCTGAAGATGCATTCGATGACCAGTGCACCGGCGCTAACCCGCGTTACCCACTGATCTCCGAGCTGAAACAGATTCTGCTGGATACCTACTACGGTCGTGATTATGTAGAAGGTGAAACTGCAGCGAAAAAAGAAGCCGCTCCGGCTAAAGCTGAGAAAAAAGCGAAGAAATCCGCTTAATCAGTAGCGCTGTCTGGCAACATAAACGGTCCCTTCTGGGGCCGTTTTTTTGTTTTACCCAAAGCAACTTTCCCATAAACCGACAGCATTTGCCTTCATCATATTTACGGCGATGTATAACGCCTACACACAGCGATATTGTACTTTACAGGTCACAAGTCAACGTCACTGTAAAAGCGCTCTGTGAGGGGTATAGTGGCGTTAAAGAACTGTCGAGAAGGGTATATACACCGGATGAAGTGAGTAAAACGAACTGACAGGATAAAAGCGCCCTGCTCACCCTGTCAGTAAAGAAATTCTTATTAATCGTGGCGATGCCTTTCCTGAATAGCCGTTAATGAGCCGACTTCTAACGCTTCTTTATAGTGTTTACGGCATACAGAAACGTAGCGTTCATTACCACCAATAACCACCTGCTCACCTTCGTTATAAGGTCTGCCTGCTTGATCAAGACGCAGCACCATGCTTGCTTTGCGGCCACAAAAACAGATGGTTTTTAATTCAACCAGTTTGTCGGACCATGCCAGTAAGTATTGGCTGCCAATAAATAACTCACCTCGAAAATCGGTACGTAAACCATAACAAAGTACGGGTATATCGAGTTGATCGACAACCTCCGATAATTCATATACTTGTTGTCTGGTTAAAAACTGGCATTCATCAACCAGTACGCAATGAATTGCCTGCTGTTCATGTTCCGCACGAATCTCATCAAATAATGATGAATTTTGGTTAAATAATTTTGCAGGCGATGACAAACCTATACGCGAGCTGACTTTCCCGGCACCAAAGCGATCATCAATTTCTGCCGTATATACGACAGTGCGCATGCCGCGTTCCTGGTAATTGTATGAAGATTGCAACAATGCTGTAGACTTACCCGCATTCATTGCGGAATAGTAGAAATATAGCTGTGCCATCAGCCACAGGCCCTCAATGATATGAATTAAAGTTGGCTGGAGTTTATCATAATTCGTCAGTTTTTCAGCTCAACAGTATGCACAGAAGTGGTATATGCGTTCTCCCTTACGAAGCCTTGCATAATCCTTCTGAGCTATCATTACAACTGCCTCGCTTGTTATAAGCGGGTAAATGACTGCTGGTAACTATTCACAATCTTTAACCTGTTGCGCAAGTAATAGCCCTCTGTTGACCTCCTGGAGATAGTGCAATACTAAGTCCCTGCTCTTATTGCGACTGTTCTACTTTTCATCATTCGCTTAATACGGAATTCTCGTAAACACGACTAATACAGAAGACTGAAAGGTCGTCAGCCTACGATAATCTCCCCATAAAATGTGACATGAATCAGGAAGTTTTAACCTCACGTGCTGCGAAATCATCGGCGCAAATAGGGCTATATGCCGCGTCTTTTCTGGCTAATTTTATGAAAAGATATTTATTGGCGGCACAAAATAAAGAACAATTTTGAATTCCTTACATTCCTGGCTATTGCACAACTGAATTTAAGGCTCTATTATTACCTCAACAAACCACCCCAATATAAGTTTGAGATTACTACAATGAGCGAAGCACTTAAAATTCTGAACAACATCCGTACTCTTCGTGCGCAGGCAAGAGAATGTACACTTGAAACGCTGGAAGAAATGCTGGAAAAATTAGAAGTTGTTGTTAACGAACGTCGCGAAGAAGAAAGCGCGGCTGCTGCTGAAGTTGAAGAGCGCACTCGTAAACTGCAGCAATATCGCGAAATGCTGATCGCTGACGGTATTGACCCGAACGAACTGCTGAATAGCCTTGCTGCCGTTAAATCTGGCACCAAAGCTAAACGTGCTCAGCGTCCGGCAAAATATAGCTACGTTGACGAAAACGGCGAAACTAAAACCTGGACTGGCCAGGGCCGTACTCCAGCTGTAATCAAAAAAGCAATGGATGAGCAAGGTAAATCCCTCGACGATTTCCTGATCAAGCAATAATCTTTTGTAGATTGCACTTGCTTAAAAATCCCGCCATCGGCGGGATTTTTTATTGTCCGGTTTAAGACAATTTAATAAGAATAAGCTATAAAAAAACGGCGTCGATTGCTCAACGCCGTTTCGTGGATAACATCGATACGGATGTTACTTCTTAATGCCCATCTCTTCTTCAAGCCAGGCTTTAAATTCCGTGCCAAGGGTGTTATGACGAATACCGTATTCAACGAAGGCCTGCATGTAACCTAATTTATTACCGCAGTCATGGCTCTTCCCTTTCATATGATAGGCTTCCACCGTTTCTTTTTCGATCAGCATATCAATTGCGTCGGTGAGCTGAATTTCATCACCAGCTCCCGGAGGGGTTTTTGCCAGCAACGGCCAAATATCCGCGCTAAGTACGTAACGACCCACAATAGCGAGATTAGACGGCGCAACATCCGCTTTTGGTTTTTCAACCACGCCAACCATCGGTACGCTTTCACCCGGCGCTAATTCAACGCCTTTGCAATCCACAACGCCATATGCGGTCACATCAGCAACCGGTTCAACCATGATCTGGCTATGACCCGTTTCATCAAAGCGGCGGATCATCTCTGCTAGGTTATCCTGTGACAAATCGGATTCATATTCATCCAGAATAACGTCAGGCAAAATAACAGCCACAGGTTCATCACCCACTACCGGGTGAGCACACAATACCGCGTGTCCCAGGCCTTTCGCCAGCCCCTGACGAACTTGCATAATAGTCACGTGCGGCGGACAAATAGACTGCACTTCATCAAGCAGTTGACGTTTTACACGTTTTTCCAGCATTGCTTCCAGTTCAAAACTGGTATCAAAGTGGTTTTCAATCGAGTTTTTAGATGAGTGAGTAACCAGCACAATTTCAGTAATGCCAGCCGCAATACATTCATTCACGACGTATTGAATTAATGGCTTATCGACAAGTGGCAGCATCTCTTTCGGGATGGCCTTCGTCGCCGGCAACATCCTGGTTCCTAATCCCGCAACGGGGATAACGGCTTTTTTGACTTTCGTATTAATGGCAGCCATTTAAATTCTCCTGGACTGTTCGTGTTTTGAACGTGTTCATATTTCTGTATCGCATCCCAGTATATCAGCACCCCGAAGGGGCTAAGTTCTGAAAAGGATGCGAGTTAGCATAATTAAGACAATTACTTATACGAATGGCGACGATAGTACCACCAGCCGACATTAGCTGGTAATGCAAATTTAGCCCGCGTTATCGTTTGCTCATTCTGCAGACAACATCAAGCGAAGCCGACCACCGGTTCCCCATATTTGGCATTGCCAGGCATCGCATCGCTGGCTCAATTGATTCAAATAAGCGTTACCTAAAGTGCCTAACGGAACACCATTACTGATTTGCACCTGGTGTTCGCCGGTATTTAACGTCGCATTCAGACCCGCAGAAACCAGAATGAGATTTTTCAGTTCGCGATGATAATAGCCAACTAATAGTGGAAACTGCCCCGGCAGATTGGCCTGACGGAGTAAATGGTTTACCTGCTTCAATAACGCGCCCAACTCTGGCAACCGTTGATTTTGATGTGCAAGCTGTTCCTGTAATAATCCGTTAAACAATGCGCGTAATAACAAGGCAGCAAGTACGCCATTATGTCCAGCTCGGGTGACATCAAGGCAATAAAATGCCAGATCGTTTTCCGAAAGTGCGGCAATATCAAGCACCAGGCCGGGTTTGTCCGCGGCAACCAACTGACGATAATTAACCCGGCAATGGGAAATCACCTGCTGAACCGGCGGTTGCAATTCCTGTAATAATTTCGCCGCTGCGGCAGGGTTATCAACCATTGCATCCCAGTCGCGAAAAAGCCTCTCCTCTTCCTCAACGCGGGAATTAAACATGCTGGGATAGAGACAGGCAAAAACCATCTCGCGCAAGCGATTCAGATCTTTAACTGGTTTCAGCAAAACATCTTCAACGCCCAGACGTAACGCTTTGGCAATATCTGCCATATTTTCAGTGGCAGATATCACGAGAACAGGTGTCTGGTCACCTCTGTTGCGTATATGCTCCAGCAGTTTAAGCCCGTTCATTCGTGGCATCGCGATATCACATATCATCAGGTCTGGAGTGAAACCTCCCAGCAACTCAAGGGCATCCACCCCATCAGCCGCCAGTACCGTTGTCGCTCCCAATGAGGAAAACCACGAATCCAGAAGCGAGCGAAATACCTGCTCATCTTCAACAATGAGAATCTGTTTTCCGACCAATGGCTGCGTCATGTTCTCTCCCCTGACTGGCTTTACTCAATAGTGGCATGCTATTGCCACCTGCGCCTGTCAGAATTAACTTAAGTGTAGATAAAAATTCTGGTCAAATGTTGGTGCGTACCAACGGCAAAAGTTCGTCCATTTTCTTTTCCACTGCCAGCTGCCCAGCCGCAATGGCAGCGTGCGCGCGATGGAAATCAAGCGTAGATATTTGCGGGCAAACAGGTTGAATCAGAATATCGGGCGGATCACCTGCCATGCGGTTCCTTTTAAGGCGGTTCTCCAGCACCTGGATAGAAGTGGTCATAATCTCTGTTGCCGTTGGCGCTGTCACCGCCCGACGTGTCGTTATGCTGCCCAACCTTTCTTTCAGACGCGCATGCCACGGCAGAGAATCACCATTCTCGCTATTTTCTTCACTGACATTAAAGGAGAGCAGATCTTGTTGCATCAAATGAGCATCGTGCTGCAGGTCGACCGCTATCACAATATCAGCACCCAATGCACGCGTGAGCGAAATAGGAATTGGGTTAACTACAGCGCCATCAACCAGCCAGTAGCCGTTATGCGCAACGGGTGCCATTAGTCCTGGAATACTGCATGATGCACGAATAGCAAGATGGAGATCGCCTTCAGTAAACCATAATTCGCGCCCAGTACTTAAATTGGTGGCAACAGCCGCGAAGCGACGGGAACAATTTTCGATCTCTGTTTCCGGCATTATTTCGCGATATTGATTGAAGACACGCTCGCCGCGCAGTAACCCACCGCGCTGCCAGGAGAGATCCATCAGGCGTAAAACATCCCAATAACTGAAAGAGGTCACCCAATCTTCCAGCGCAGATAGTCGATCGCATGCATAGGCAGCGCCCACCAGCGAACCAATTGAACATCCTGCAACGATATCAATTTCAATACCCACTTTTTTTAGCGCATTAATAACGCCAATATGCGACCAACCTCTCGCCGCGCCAGATCCCAGCGCCAGCCCTATTTTTATCTTTCTCATTATTCCCGCAAGATTCCCCTGGAATGCAATCGTAGCAACATCGCTACTGCTCGGTTAACATAGTGCTACTCAGGCGGTTAATACGCCGTTATTGTTTCCAGGGAGATTATTTGTGTCTCAGCTTTGTCCCTGTGGTAGTGCTGTCGAGTATAGCCTATGTTGCCACCCTTATGTGTCTGGTGAAAAGGTTGCACCTGATCCAGAACATCTCATGCGTTCGCGTTACTGCGCTTTTGTGATGAAAGACGCAGATTATTTAATAAAGACCTGGCATCCATCTTGTGGAGCGGCGGCGTTACGTGCCGAATTGATTGCCGGATTTGCGCATACTGAATGGTTGGGATTGACCGTATTTGAACATTGTTGGCAGGACGTCGACAATATCGGATTTGTCAGTTTTGTTGCGCGATTTACCGAAGGTGGCAAAACAGGTGCAATCATTGAACGTTCGCGATTTTTGAAAGAAAACGGTCAATGGTACTATATTGACGGTACACGTCCGCAGTTTGGCCGCAACGATCCCTGCCCTTGTGGTTCAGGTAAAAAATTTAAAAAGTGCTGCGGCCAATAATGGTTGACGGTACGGTTTAGCAAACACTCTCAACAAGGTTTTTCCAGCAATGCATTCACTCCAACGTAAAGTTCTGCGTACTATTTGTCCGGACCAAAAAGGTCTGATCGCACGTATTACCAATATTTGCTACAAGCACGAGTTAAATATCGTACAGAACAATGAATTTGTTGATCACCGTACCGGGCGCTTTTTTATGCGCACGGAACTGGAAGGAATTTTTAATGATTCCACCCTGCTGGCGGATCTCGACAGCGCATTGCCAGAAGGCTCCGTACGTGAGCTGAATCCTGCTGGTCGTCGCCGGATAGTGATTCTGGTCACTAAAGAGGCGCATTGCCTTGGCGATTTGTTGATGAAAGCCAATTACGGCGGCCTGGATGTCGAAATCGCGGCAGTTATTGGTAACCACGATACTTTACGTTCTCTGGTTGAGCGTTTTGATATTCCGTTTGAGCTGGTAAGCCATGAAGGGTTAAGCCGCAACGAGCACGATCAAAAGATGGCGGATGCCATTGATGCTTATCAGCCTGACTACGTGGTGCTGGCGAAGTATATGCGGGTATTAACGCCAGAATTTGTGGCACGCTTCCCGAATAAGATCATCAATATTCACCATTCATTCCTGCCAGCGTTTATCGGCGCACGTCCTTATCACCAGGCCTATGAACGTGGCGTGAAGATTATTGGCGCAACCGCTCACTATGTGAATGACAATCTGGACGAAGGTCCAATCATCATGCAGGACGTTATTCATGTCGATCATACCTACACAGCTGAAGATATGATGCGCGCAGGTCGTGACGTCGAGAAAAACGTCTTAAGTCGCGCACTCTACAAAGTACTGGCGCAGCGCGTCTTTGTTTACGGTAATCGGACGATTATTCTTTAATCGCCAGCAAAAATAACTGGTTACCTTTAATCCGTTACGGGTGAAAATTACGCAACCAGTTCATTTTTCTCAACGTAACACTTTACAGCGGCGCGTCATTTGATATGATGCGCCCCGCTTCCCGATAAGGGAGCAGGCCAGTAAAAAGCATTACCCCGTGGTGGGGTTCCCGAGCGGCCAAAGGGAGCAGACTGTAAATCTGCCGTCATCGACTTCGAAGGTTCGAATCCTTCCCCCACCACCATCTCAAGCATTACCTCAAAATTTGAATTACCCCTGGTGGGGTTCCCGAGCGGCCAAAGGGAGCAGACTGTAAATCTGCCGTCATCGACTTCGAAGGTTCGAATCCTTCCCCCACCACCATCACTTTCAAAAGTCCGTGAACTCTCAAACGAATCCGCGATTAAATATTCTGCCCATGCGGGGAAGGATGAGAAGCTTCGACCAAGGTTCGACTCGAGCGCCAGCGAGAGAGCGTTGCCGCAGGCAACGACCCGAAGGGCGAAGCGCGCAGCGCTGAGTAATCCTTCCCCCACCACCATCACTTTTCAAAAGTCCGTGAACTCTCAAACGAATCCGCAATTAAATATTCTGCCCATGCGGGGAAGGATGAGAAGCTTCGACCAAGGTGCGACTCGAGCGCCAGCGAGAAAGCGTTGCCGCAGGCAACGACCCGAAGGGTGAAGCGCGCAGCGCTGAGTAATCCTTCCCCCACCACCATCACTTCCTGTAAATACTCAAAACCTGTTACTCCGAGCTAATTCTACCCAATGGCACCGCGTTTACCGGACCTACAATATCCTCCCCTGTAGGTCGGATAAGCGAAGCGCATCCGACAACTCACCCCGTACCGTGCCCATAAAAAACCCCGCCGAAGCGGGGTCTATGCAAACTAAAATTCGCTTAGTGACGAGCGCGCACCAGCTGATACTTACGTGTCAGATACTCCACCGGTACGCTCCAGATGTGCACCAGACGCGAGAACGGGAACAGCAGGAATAACGTCATCCCCAACACCAGGTGCAGACGGAAGATAAATGCCACACCATCAAGGTGTTGAGAAGCACCACCGTGGAAGGTCACTACCGACTGCGCCCAGCCAACCAGTTTCATCATCTCGCTACCGTCCATATGCTGGGCTGAGAACGGAATGGTCAGCAAGCCCAGCGCGCACTGGATAACGAGCAGCGACAGGATCAGGATATCCGCTCCGGTAGTCGTTGCACGCACGCGTGGGCTGAACAGACGACGTTTCAGCAACAGCACGCCGCCAATCAGACACAGCACGCCGCTGGCACCACCAGCAAACATCGCCATTTTTTGTTTCACTTCAATCGGCAGCCAGGCTTCATACATCCAGTGCGGCGTCAGCATACCGAAGAAGTGACCGACAAAAATCCCCAGAATACCGATATGGAACAGGTTCGACGCCAGGTTCATCCCTTTGCGATCCAGCATCTGGCTGGACGCCGCGCGCCAGGTGTACTGCCCGTAGTCATAACGCAGCCAGCTACCAATCAGGAAGACCGCCCCGGCTATGTACGGGTAGATATCAAAGAAGAACATATTCAGGAATTGCATTAGTGCTGTCCTCCGGTGGTGATATTCAGATATTGCGGCGCGACGGCACCGGCAAAGCGACGCTGATGAGCAGTGATTGCTGAATCACCGCAGCCTTTGTCAGCAAAGAATTTAACCTGCTCTTCTTCCCAGACAGCATCCAGCGCCTGCGGCGTATCGTCGCGCGCTTCGTCGGCAATTTTTTCCGCCACTTTGTCACTGTCGATAGCGGTATTGGCCAGTTTCAGCAGCAGATCAAACAGCACGGCATAACGGCTTTCACGCTGTTGCAGACGCGCGCTCAGCAATGCCAGAATCGGCGCAATATCTTTCAAACCCTCCACGGCTTCGCTTTGCGGCAGCTGCGCCAGATACTCCAGATACAGCGGCAGGTGGTCCGGCAATTCGCGGCTGTTTAACTGCAAACCGTGCTGCTCGTACTGTGCCAGCAGGTCCACCATCGCCTGACCGCGATCGCGGGATTCCCCGTGAACGTGTTCAAACAGCAACAGCGACGTGGCGCGACCACGATCGAACAGTTCGCTGTACTGCGCCTGGGCATCGAGCGGATCCATCGTCGTTAAATCGCGCAGGAAAATGCCCAGCGCATGGGCATCTTCTTTCGACAGATTTTTCGACGCAGCAATTGCCTCAAACATCTCTTGTTGATGCTGCCATAAAGCAGCATCCGGATATTCAAGGAGACGCGATACAATCACGAGTTCGATCATGGGTGCGGCTCCGTTTTGCTGGTTACGTCGATGGCATCGATACGGCGGCTGTTGAACAGATTGAATTTGGTATCTGAACCGTGGCAGCCATCACCAAAGGTAAAGCCGCAGCCATTTTTCTCCGGGAAGGCTTCCCGCGCCAGTTCACGATGACTGCTCGGCACCACAAAGCGATCTTCGTAGTTAGCAATCGCCAGATAACGGTACATCTCCTGTGCCTGGGCTTCGGTCAGACCGACCTCTTCCAGCGCACGGGTATCGACTTTACCGTCAACGGTTTCAGCACGTTTGTAATGACGCATCGCCAGCATACGTTTCAGCGCGCGCAGTACCGGTTTGGTATCACCGGCGGTCAGCAGATTCGCCAGATACTGTACCGGAATACGCAGGCTTTCGACGTCTGGCAGAATGCCGTTGCTGCCCAGCTCACCCGCGTCTGCTGCAGACTGAATCGGCGACAGAGGCGGCACGTACCAGACCATCGGCAGTGTGCGATATTCTGGATGCAGCGGCAGCGCCAGTTTCCATTCCATCGCCATTTTATAAACCGGCGACTGCTGTGCGGCTTCAATAACGCTCAGCGGAATACCGTCTTTAATTGCCTGCTCGATGACTTTCGGATCGTTCGGATCGAGGAACACCTCCAGCTGACGCTGGTAGAGATCTTTCTCGTTCTCGGTGCTGGCTGCACGTTCAATGGCGTCCGCATCGTACAGCAGCACGCCGAGATAACGGATACGACCGACACAGGTTTCAGAGCACACCGTCGGCTGACCCGCTTCAATACGCGGATAGCAGAAGATGCACTTCTCAGACTTACCGCTCTTCCAGTTGAAGTAGATTTTTTTGTATGGGCATCCGGTGATGCACATACGCCAGCCACGGCATTTATCCTGGTCGATCAGGACGATGCCATCTTCTTCACGCTTGTAAATCGCACCGCTCGGGCAGGTCGCCACACATGCCGGGTTCAGGCAGTGTTCGCACAGGCGCGGCAAATACATCATGAAGGTGTTTTCGAACTGGCTATACATCGCCTTCTGGATGTTGTCGAAGTTCTTGTCTTTCGCCAGTTTGTCAAACTCACCGCCCAGGTCATCTTCCCAGTTCGGCCCTTTTTCGATTTTCGCCATCCGTTCCCCGGTAATCAGCGAACGCGGACGGGCAATCGGCTGCGATTTGCTGCCTTCCGGCGCGGTATGCAGGTTCTGATAGTCAAAATCGAACGGCTCGTAATAATCGTCGATCCCCGGCAGATGCGGGTTAGCGAAGATTTTACCCAGCAGCATGGCACGGTTACCCATGCGCGGCTGCAGTTTGCCGTTGATTTTACGAATCCAGCCGCCTTTGTATTTTTCCTGGTTTTCCCAGTCAGTCGGGAAGCCCTGGCCCGGCTTGGTTTCCACGTTGTTGAACCACGCGTATTCCACGCCTTCGCGGCTGGTCCAGACGTTTTTACAGGTAACTGAACAGGTGTGGCAGCCGATGCACTTATCGAGATTCAGCACCATGCCGACTTGTGAACGAATTTTCATTTTACGCTCTCCTGTACCTGGTCATTGCCTTCGCCATCTAACCAGTCAATGTTCTTCATCTTACGCACCACAACAAACTCATCGCGGTTAGAACCTACGGTGCCGTAGTAGTTAAAGCCGTATGCCAGATGGGCATAGCCGCCAATCATATGCGTCGGTTTCGGCGTGATACGGGTGACCGAGTTATGGATACCACCACGCTGTTGGGTAATTTCCGAACCCGGCAGGTTAACGATACGTTCCTGCGCGTGGTACATCATGGTCATCCCTGCCGGAACACGCTGGCTGACAACCGCACGGGCAGTCAGTGCACCGTTGCTGTTGAAGACTTCAATCCAGTCGTTATCGGCGATACCCAGCTCTTTGGCATCGGCTTCACTCAACCAGACCACCGGACCACCGCGACCTAAAGTCAGCATCAGCAGGTTGTCGCTGTAGGTGGAGTGGATACCCCACTTCTGGTGCGGCGTCAGGAAGTTGAGCGCTTTTTCCGGGTTACCGTTAGATTTCTGGCCCATCACCTCTTTTACCGAACGGGTGTCGATTGGCGGGCGATAAACCAGCAGGCTTTCACCGAAATCACGCATCCACTGGTGATCCTGATACAGCTGCTGACGGCCAGAGAGCGTACGCCATGGGATCAGCTCGTGAACGTTGGTGTAACCGGCGTTGTAAGAAACGTGTTCATCTTCAAGGCCAGACCAGGTCGGGCTGGAGATGATTTTGCGCGGCTGTGCCTGAATATCGCGGAAGCGAATCTTCTCGTCTTCTTTATTCAGCGCCAGATGCGTATGGTCACGACCGGTAAACTCGCTCAGGGCAGCCCAGGCTTTCACGGCTACCTGACCGTTGGTTTCCGGTGCCAGCGTCAGGATCATCTCTGCCGCATCAATTGCGGTGTTCAGCATGGGCTGGCCTTTTGCCGGACCTTCCGCTTTGGTGTAGTTGAGCTTACGCAGCAGATCCATCTCGCTCTGGGTGTTCCAGGCAATCCCTTTACCGCCGTTACCGATTTTCTCCATCAGCGGGCCGATAGAGGTAAAGCGTTCGTAAGTTGCCGGATAATCGCGCTCTACGACCATAATGTGCGGTGCAGTTTTACCTGGGATCAGGTCGCATTCGCCTTTTTTCCAGTCTTTCACATCCAGCGGTTGCGCCAGTTCAGCGGCAGAGTCGTGCTGGATAGGCAGCGTGACGATGTCAGTTTCTTTACCCAGATGACCAACGCACACTTCGGAGAATTTCTTCGCGATGGCTTTGTAGATTTCCCAGTCGCTTTTCGCTTCCCAGGCCGGATCGACCGCCGCAGACAGCGGGTGAATAAACGGATGCATATCCGAAGTATTCATGTCGTCTTTTTCGTACCAGGTCGCCGTCGGCAAAATGATGTCGGAATAGAGACAGGTGCTCGACAGACGGAAGTCCAGCGTCACCACCAGATCCAGCTTGCCTTCCAGACCGTTGTCCTGCCAGTCCACTTCTTCCGGCTTCACGCCGCCCTGCTGCCCCAGGTCTTTGCCCTGGATACCGTGCTCCGTCCCCAGCAGGTACTTGAGCATAAACTCATGACCTTTACCGGAAGAACCGAGCAGGTTAGAACGCCAGATGAACAGGTTACGCGGGTGGTTTTTACCGTTTTCTGGTTGTTCTGCCGCAAAACGGATAGAACCCTCTTTCAGGGATTTCACGGTGTAATCCACCGGATTCATGCCCGCTTTTTTCGCTTCGCCAGCGATAGTTAGCGGGTTAGTGCCTAACTGCGGCGCAGACGGCAGCCAGCCCATACGTTCTGCACGGACGTTAAAGTCGATCAAGTGTCCGGTATAACGGGATTTATCCGCCATCGGCGACAGCAACTCGTCTGCGGTCACGGTTTCATAACGCCACTGGCTGGAGTGGTTATAAAAATAAGAGGTGCTGTTCATGTGACGCGCCGGACGCTGCCAGTCGAGGGCAAACGCCAGCGGCTGCCAGCCGGTTTGCGGACGCAGTTTTTCCTGACCTACATAGTGCGCCCAGCCCCCCCCGCTCTGACCGACACAGCCGCAGAAAATCAGCATGTTGATCAGACCACGATAGTTCATATCGAGGTGATACCAGTGGTTCAGCCCCGCACCGACGATAATCATCGAACGACCGTGCGTTTTATCCGCGTTATCGGCAAATTCACGGGCGATGCGAATAATCTGGCTGCGAGAAACGCCGGTAATCTGCTCGGCCCACGCAGGGGTGTAAGCTTTCACATCGTCGTAGCTGGTTGCGCAGTTAACGTCGTTCAGGCCACGTTCCAGACCATAGTTTGCCAGCGTCAGATCGTAAACGGTGGTCACCAGAGCGGTGCGGCCATCAGCCAGTTGCAGGCGTTTCACCGGCAGCTTGTGCAGCAGAATGTTTTCCAGTTCCACTTTGTTGAAGTGTTCAGTGCCGTCGCCACCAAAGTACGGGAAGCCCACCTCAGCGATCTCATCCTGGCTACCCAGCAGGCTCAGTTGCAGCTCGGTTTCTTCGCCAGTTTTGCCGTCGCGCTGCTCAAGATTCCATTTGCCCTTCTCGCCCCAGCGGAAGCCAATAGAACCGTTCGGCGCAACCATTTCGCCATTGGTATTAAAGGCGACTGTTTTCCATTCCGGATTGTTTTCCTGGCCCAGCGCATCCACCAGATCGGCAGCGCGCAGCATACGACCCGCAGCGTAGTAACCGTCGCGCTCTTCCAGCATCACCAGCATCGGCATGTCGGTGTAGCGACGCACATAGTCGGTGAAATACTGGCTTGGGTTGTCGAGGTGGAATTCACGCAGCATTACGTGGCCCATCGCCAGCGCCATTGCCGCATCGGTGCCCTGTTTCGGTGCCAACCACAGATCGCACAGTTTGGCGATTTCAGCGTAGTCTGGCGTGACGGCAACAGTTTTGGTGCCTTTGTAACGCACTTCAGTAAAGAAGTGAGCATCCGGGGTACGCGTCTGCGGCACGTTTGAACCCCAGGCGATGATGTAGCTGGAGTTGTACCAGTCAGCAGATTCCGGTACGTCAGTCTGCTCGCCCCAGGTTTGTGGAGACGCAGGAGGCAGGTCGCAGTACCAGTCGTAGAAGCTTAAGCAAGTACCGCCAAGCAGCGAGAGATAACGCGCGCCGGAAGCGTAAGAAACCATCGACATTGCCGGAATTGGCGAGAAGCCAGCGACGCGGTCCGGGCCGTAGTTTTTGATGGTGTAAACGTTAGAGGCGGCGATCAGTTCATTCACTTCCTGCCAGGAAGAACGAACAAAACCACCGCGTCCACGCGCCTGCTTAAAGCTTTTCGCTTTATCGGCGTCTTCAATGATAGAAGCCCATGCCTCAACTGGATCGCTATGCAGCGCTTTCGCTTCACGCCACATTTTCATCAGGCGTTTGCGCATCATCGGGTATTTCAGGCGGTTGGCGCTGTAAAGATACCAGGAGTAGCTGGCACCGCGCGGGCAGCCGCGAGGTTCATGGTTTGGCAGGTCCGGGCGAGTACGCGGATAGTCAGTCTGCTGGGTTTCCCAGGTCACCAGACCGTTTTTGACGTAGATTTTCCAGCTGCAGGAGCCGGTGCAGTTTACCCCGTGGGTAGAGCGGACGATTTTGTCATGCTGCCAACGCTGGCGATATCCATCCTCCCAGTCACGGTTGGTATTGAGAAGCTGGCCATGCCCATCGGCAAAGGTTTCACCCTTCTGTTTGAAGTAGCGAAACCGGTCCAGGAATTTACTCATCGGTTTTCTCCTGTGGGAGCCTGTCGGCCCTCTGATAAATCGACATTGCTAATGTTTAAGGGCAAGGTAACGCTCTGAAACAGCGTGAGAATTGATAACGATCAAGAGTGATGGGGATGAAAAATAAAGTAAATTCCTAAGATACCCCTTTAGGATAATTAACAGCCACCACATAACAGACTGTAAATTAAGACGTTTTATACCTGTAGTTATTTAAACTATTAAGATTTTTATGCAGATGGGTATTAAGGAGTATTCCCCATGGGTAACATATTAATGGCTCTTAATGAAATCCGGCGAAATAAGCCACTCACACATAAGTATGTTGTAACTAAACGACAGATAAAAAAAAGCGCGACATCATGCCGCGCAAAGGATAATCAAATATTAAGATTTATTTTTTAGAATGCCGACCATATACCGCCCAGGTAATCACCACGCAGGCGATATAGAAAATCAAAAATACCTTCATTGCGCCGACTGGCGAACCCGTTAATGCCAGCGAGCTACCAAACGCTTTCGGGATAAAGAAGCCACCAATAGCGCCAATCGCAGAGATGAAACCCAGCGCCGCCGCCGTGTCGGTTGCCGCTTCACGCATCGCTCGTTCGTCAGAACCCCCTTCTGCTTTCACGCGATCCATTGTCAGTTTACGGAAGATCACGGAAATCATCTGGAAAGTGGAACCACTACCCAGCCCAGCTGTCAGGAACAGCGCCAGGAAGACTGCGAAGAACGCCATGAAGCTTCCGCCCTGCCCGTCAGTCGGTAAGGTCAGGAACAGCAGGCCGCTGAAAATCGCCATCAGGATAAAGTTCACCAGTGTGACACGAGTTCCGCCCAGACGGTCAGATAATGCACCACCTGCAGAACGCGCCAGCGCACCAATAAACGGCCCGAAGAAAGCGTATTGCAGAATCTGAACATCCGGGAACTGCGTTTTTGACAGCATCGCAAAGCCCGCGGAGAAGCCGATGAAGGAGCCGAAGGTTGCCAGATACAGCAGGCTCATAATCCACAGATGACCCCGTTTGAGTACCGGCAACTGCTCCTTGATGGAGGCTTTCGAGGTAGCAAGATCGTTCATGCCAAACCACGCCGCAATGGTGAAGATGGCAAGGAACGGCACCCATACCCAGGACGCATTCGCCAGATACAGCTCAGTCCCATCCGGCTGTTTGACACCCTGGCTACCAAATACTGCGAAAATCGACAGTGATACCACCAGCGGAGCAACCAACTGCATGACGCTGACGCCCATGTTGCCCAGACCACCATTCAGGCCCAGCGCGCCACCCTGCTTCTGTTTCGGAAAGAAGAAGCTGATGTTTGCCATACTCGATGCGAAGTTCGCGCCAGCAAAGCCGCACAGCAGAGAGATGATGATGAAGACGCTATAAGGCGTGGAGGTATCCTGCACGGCAAAACCCAGCCAGACGCAAGGAATAATCAGAATACCAGTGCTGAACGCCGTCCAGCGACGACCACCGAAGATAGGAACCATAAAGGAGTATGGAACACGTAATAACGCGCCAGAAACCGAAGGCAGCGCAGTCAACATAAATAGCTGATCGGTCGTAAAATTAAAACCGACTTTCGGTAAGTTCACCGCAACAGCGCTGAACAACATCCATACGCAAAACGCCAGCAGCAGACAGGGAACGGAAATCCACAGGTTGCGGCTGGCAATACGTTGACCGCGTTGTTGCCAGAACGCAGGATCTTCCGGTCGCCAATCTGTAATGACAGCTCCAGTAGCCCTTTCGGGGGCGGATGAGTGACTCATAGACACCTCTGATACTCGTTTCGATGTCTGCCACCTTAGTGTCTATAGCTAAAGGCAATTTGATGTAAATCAAACGATAAGATAACTTTATCTATCATTGATATTTATCATTACCCATAGTGAGTACAGTGATTTCATAAAAATTATGAGATTTTTCACGGTGCTGTAAAATCCCTACCCTTACCGATGTAAAGCGACTAACCACGCGGCAAATAAGGAGTAACTCTTTCCGGGTATGGGTATACTTCATCCAATAGCCGAGAATACTGCCATTCCAGAATGTATCGTCACATTCATTAAGGTTATTGCTCATTTAAAGCCTGAAGGAAGAGGTTTACATGCTTAAACGTTGTCTCTCTCCGCTCACCCTGGTTAATCAGGTTGCGCTTATTGTGTTGCTTTCTACTGCTATTGGACTGGCAGGGATGGCAGTTTCTGGCTGGCTAGTGCAAGGCGTTCAGGGCAGCGCCCATGCGATCAACAAAGCGGGATCGCTGCGCATGCAAAGTTACCGTCTGTTGGCAGCAGTGCCATTAAGCGAGAAAGACAAGCCCTTAATTAAAGAGATGGAACAAACAGCATTTAGCGCCGAATTAACCCGAGCAGCAGAACGAGACGGACAACTGGCGCAATTACAGGGTTTACAAGATTACTGGCGTAATGAACTGATCCCTACGCTGATGCGTGCACAAAACCGCGAAACGGTGTCAGCGGATGTCAGCCAGTTTGTTGCCGGGCTTGATCAGCTGGTATCTGGTTTTGACCGCACCACGGAAATGCGCATTGAGACAGTGGTACTGGTCCATCGGGTAATGGCGGTATTTATGGCACTTTTACTGGTGTTCACTATTATCTGGTTGCGGGCGCGATTGCTACAACCGTGGCGGCAACTGCTGGCAATGGCGAGTGCCGTCAGCCATCGCGATTTTACCCAACGCGCAAACATCAGCGGGCGCAACGAAATGGCGATGCTTGGAACTGCATTGAACAATATGTCTGCAGAACTGGCCGAAAGTTATGCCGTACTTGAGCAGCGGGTTCAGGAGAAAACTGCCGGGCTGGAGCATAAAAATCAGATCCTCTCTTTTTTATGGCAGGCTAACCGCCGTTTGCATTCCCGCGCCCCGCTGTGTGAACGCCTGTCACCTGTACTCAACGGCTTACAGAATTTAACCCTGCTACGTGATATCGAACTGCGGGTGTATGACACTGATGATGAAGAGAATCATCAGGAGTTTACCTGCCAGCCAGATATGACTTGTGATGATAAAGGCTGCCAGCTCTGCCCGCGCGGCGTATTACCCGTTGGCGATCGCGGCACAACCCTGAAGTGGCGGCTGGCTGACTCTCATACGCAGTACGGTATTTTGCTGGCGACCCTGCCGCAGGGGCGTCATCTTAGCCATGATCAACAACAACTGGTGGATACCCTGGTTGAACAACTCACCGCCACGCTGGCGTTGGATCGCCATCAGGAACGTCAGCAACAGTTGATCGTGATGGAAGAGCGTGCCACCATTGCGCGCGAACTGCATGATTCTATTGCCCAATCTCTCTCTTGCATGAAGATGCAGGTGAGTTGTTTACAGATGCAGGGCGATGCGCTGCCAGAAAGCAGCCGCGAACTGTTAAGTCAGATCCGTAACGAACTGAATGCATCCTGGGCGCAGTTGCGTGAATTGCTCACCACATTCCGCTTGCAGCTCACCGAGCCTGGATTACGTCCGGCGCTGGAAGCGAGTTGCGAAGAGTACAGCGCCAAATTTGGCTTCCCGGTGAAGCTGGATTATCAATTGCCGCCTCGTCTGGTGCCCTCGCATCAGGCAATCCACTTGTTGCAAATTGCCCGTGAGGCATTAAGTAACGCCCTCAAACATTCGCAAGCGAGTGAGGTCGTGGTGACGGTGGCGCAAAACGATAATCAGGTCAAACTGACCGTCCAGGATAACGGCTGCGGCGTGCCTGAAAATGCCATCCGCAGCAATCACTACGGCATGATAATAATGCGCGACCGTGCGCAAAGTTTACGAGGCGATTGCCGCGTCCGCCGTCGTGAATCAGGTGGCACCGAAGTGGTGGTCACCTTTATTCCCGAAAAAACTTTCACTGACGTCCAAGGAGATACCCATGAGTAATCAGGAACCGGCTACTATCCTGCTGATCGACGATCACCCGATGCTGCGAACTGGCGTAAAACAGCTTATCAGTATGGCACCAGATATCAGCGTGGTTGGCGAAGCGAGTAATGGCGAACAGGGTATTGAACTGGCGGAATCTCTTGATCCCGATCTGATCCTGTTAGATCTCAATATGCCCGGCATGAATGGTCTGGAAACGCTGGATAAACTCCGCGAAAAGTCCCTCTCAGGGCGCATTGTGGTATTCAGCGTCTCTAACCATGAAGAAGATGTGGTCACCGCACTGAAACGCGGCGCGGATGGCTATCTGTTAAAAGATATGGAACCGGAAGATCTGCTGAAAGCATTGCATCAGGCAGCTGCTGGCGAAATGGTATTAAGCGAAGCATTAACGCCTGTTCTGGCCGCCAGCTTGCGCGCTAACCGTGCCACTACTGAGCGCGATGTTAACCAGTTAACCCCACGCGAGCGCGATATTCTCAAGCTGATTGCCCAGGGTTTGCCGAACAAGATGATTGCCCGCCGCCTGGACATCACCGAAAGCACAGTAAAAGTGCACGTCAAGCACATGCTGAAGAAAATGAAGCTCAAGTCTCGCGTGGAAGCAGCGGTATGGGTGCATCAGGAGCGCATTTTCTGATTACGGTTCCCAGCGCAGTTCGTCGTTTGACAATGCGTCGAACGGTTCGACAAGCGTTAGCGTGATCTCATTGGAGGAGACACGCTGCCCCTGGTTATCTTCCACCACCACCGACAATCGCCAGTGATTGCTCGCCCTTTCCCCGTTCTGCCAGTCAGGCATGATCAGCGTCCAGCCCTCCGCGCTGTTGGCTTGTGCGCCCGGCGTCAAACTTAATATCTGCGTATCGCCCTGCCAAATCAGTTGCCGAATACCGTAACGACTGCGGATTTGTAATTTCAGCGGCACTGTTTCGCCAGGTTTTAGATCCCACGGCGGTGTCGCCAGAAACACCGTTAACGTTTTTCGCTGTCGGTACTCAAGAGTCGGTAGATTATTTCGCTGCGGATTATCATAGCGACTACCACGTAACGACTGACTTTCGGCAACCTCGCCCGCAGAAAGTTGTTTTTTGAGCGGGACACCAAAGCGGTAGTTAAGATTCAGCCCGAGGTTATTTTGATTCTCACCACTTTCACCCTGTTTATGCTGGGCCGTCACAGTGACTAAGGGCACAGGGGTGTAATTTAATCCCAGACTCAATGCGACGGGATTGTGATAACCCGTACCAGAGTTAAACAAATCAACACGATCACCAAAATACTGTTCTACGCTGACACTGGTATTGAGGTGTTGATAAAACGGCATGCGCATCCGGGCTGTCAGGTCGTACCCGCGCGCCATCCGTTGTTCCTGCGTGGCTGTCTGTTCATGCCATGCAGCAAACGGCTGATAAAAGTTTGCCGATAGTCGCAAATATTCGCCCCACGCTTCGGCACCGAAGCCCGCTCGCTGAAGATTTTCGTCCAGCAAGTTGTCATAAAAAGTGTTATAACCCACCAGCCAGCTGCCGCGCGCCCAGCGTTGCCCAACGCCCACATTGCTCACCAGCCCATCATCCTGCTGAGTAAGACCAAGCTGGCTCCAGGTGAGATAACGATCATTATCTTGTAACGGCACAAACCAGCTTCCACGACTGCCGGTGAAATGTCCTTCGTTATCCACTTTGACGTCAACACTGGCATTTCCCCACGCTGATAGCCAGGACTCTACGTGCTGATTAACCTGTTGACTAAGCGCATCGCGGACTTTTCCCAATGCGAAAGCTTTTGCCTGCTCGCCAGTATCCAGCCCGTTATCATTCATACTGGTTTCGCCGAAATCTTTCACAATTTCAGCAAAGTGTTTTTCCCCATCATGATTTTCAGGTGCCAAGCCTAAATCCGGCAGACCATCATTGTTATTATCAAAGGGATTTGCCGCTTTTTGCTCGAAGGTAGATTGTGCGTTAGCTGTACCGCCTGCCGCCAGCAAGAGTAAATAAAACGGAATAATGCGAGGAACGAAACGGCTCAAAACGTCGGTAACTTCCGGTAAAAAATGAAAAACCATAGCCCTAAAGAATAACGATTACTGGCAACTTTTGTCGTATTTTCTCGCGCTTTCAGGAAAATCCTTAAAAATGTGACCGATTGGTCAGACGCTGCAGAAGCAGTAAGATAGAAGATGAGTGTCTAATTCCCTGAATACAGGAGTAAATAATGCAAAAAATCGTGATCGTTGCCAATGGCGCGCCTTACGGGAGCGAATCCTTGTTTAACAGCTTGCGGCTGGCCATTGCGTTACGAGAGCAGGAGAACAATCTGGATCTGCGTCTGTTCCTGATGTCTGATGCGGTCACAGCCGGGTTGCGCGGGCAAAAACCAGGGGAAGGCTACAACATTCAGCAAATGCTGGAGATCCTTACCGCTCAGAATGTACCGGTGAAATTGTGCAAAACCTGTACCGACGGGCGCGGGATTAGCACACTTCCTCTGATTGATGGGGTGGAAATCGGTACGCTTGTGGAACTGGCGCAATGGACGCTGTCAGCCGATAAAGTGCTCACATTTTAATGTTTGAGGGGGCGTCTGACGCCCCACGATGAGGGAAGTTTACTCAGGCGAATCCCGGCCGTAACACACCATCCGGATAATTCTCCGCCAGCAGTTTTTTTACCGATACCAGTAAATCATTCAGCCCATCGTCCTGCATTCCCAGTTTGATAAGCTCCTGTTCCAGTGAAAACAGGTATTGTGCGTTGGTTCCCAGTGGACCGCTCGCCGCTGCAATCAACGGCGCGATGACCTGAGCGCGAGTGTCAGATTCATATTCTGGATGTCGCGGGTCCATAATAAACACAATGGCGTTTACTGTGCGTCCATCATCAAGATCAAGCTGACACCAGGTTGGCAGATAACAGCCGGTAATCATCTCGCGCTTCCACAACAGGGTTAGTTCCTGCTCCAGCGTCTCTTCTGGCAGTCGATAGGCGACGCCTGTGGTGCGTCCGCCCTCTTTCAGTGCAAGCATCCGTCCCGGCTGGTGCGCAGTCCCGCGCCCGGCGGTCAGGCGCAGGCAAAACGCGCGATGCCATCCAACCAGTGTACCGGTGCACGACTCGGTAAACTCCAGTGCCGGATTCCACATCAACGATCCATAACCGAAGATCCACACCGGTCCCTCATCAGGTCGACAAGCCAGCGTCGCCGCCAGCGAAGCCGCCCGTTGCTCTGCTGACCATAAGAGTGATTCTTCAATGGCACCAAATGCCGTTTTACAATCGGCATTCATCAAGAAATCACGCGTTATCACCTTACACCTCCGCCACTGCATACTTCCCTGCGACAACTTTTTGGTGTCTTCCGGACATTTTTACTGCTCATTTTGAAACCACTAACGGGACAATATGCAATCCACGGACCACTTGCAAGGCAACACCGCACGAATAGCTTTAACTAAGCTACCGGTTTTACGATTTTTTATGCCATTTATCATCATCCCCTTTGGCATATTCATGCTTCACAGCAGCCCAGGCCACTTTATGCGCGGTTTCTTCGCGACTGGCGTCATCACGCCGATCTTCTTTATCTTTATATTGATCCCATGCGCTGTTAAACGCTTCTTTATAGATATCCTGGGCATGAGACGGAAGCACGTGCTTTACGCTTTCCGGCAGATCGCTTTTCGTTTTATACGGCATCGTTGACTCCTTTTACAAAGTTGAACATTAAGTGTGGTCAACAATATCCACTCTTGCCAAAACATAAGAATTTTCATGTCAGACTCTTCTTAAGAAACGCTAAAACAAACATTGTCTAAACGCATTGCTTATTTTTATGGCCCGATGAGTAAAAAATCGACAGCGGGGTAAAAATTCGTAAAATGTTACCGATATCCAGACACTTTCTGTTATTTTTCCTACCTATTTTTTACATTTTCGATAAATTCATCTGCAAAGGGATAACCATAATGTCAAATGCTCAAGAGGCGGTAAAAACCCGCCACAAGGAGACTTCGCTTATTTTCCCGGTTCTGGCGCTGGTAGTGCTGTTCCTGTGGGGAAGCAGCCAGACACTACCAGTGGTCATTGGCATCAATCTTCTTGCTCTTATTGGTATTTTAAGTAGCGCCTTTAGTGTTGTCCGTCATGCGGACGTATTAGCCCATCGCCTGGGAGAACCTTACGGTTCGCTTATTCTTAGCCTTTCAGTGGTTATTCTTGAAGTCAGTTTGATTTCAGCTTTAATGGCAACCGGCGACGCCGCGCCAACGCTAATGCGTGATACGCTCTATTCAATCATTATGATTGTTACCGGTGGGCTGGTTGGCTTTTCATTATTGTTGGGCGGACGCAAGTTTGCCACCCAATATATGAATCTGTTTGGTATCAAGCAGTATTTAATTGCGCTGTTCCCCCTGGCGATAATCGTACTGGTATTTCCAATGGCTCTGCCTGCGGCGAATTTTTCAACCGGTCAGGCGTTACTGGTAGCATTAATTTCTGCGGCAATGTATGGCGTATTTTTGCTGATCCAGACCAAAACGCATCAAAGTTTATTTGTCTACGAGCACGAAGATGACAGTGATGATGACGACCCGCACCACGGTAAACCGTCTGCCCATAGCAGCCTGTGGCATGCTATCTGGTTGATTGTCCATCTGATTGCCGTTATTGCGGTGACCAAAATGAACGCCAGCCCGCTGGAGACATTGCTCGACAGCATGAATGCCCCTGTCGCCTTTACTGGCTTCCTGGTGGCTCTGTTGATTCTGTCGCCGGAAGGTTTAGGTGCGTTAAAAGCAGTGTTGAACAACCAGGTCCAGCGCGCGATGAATCTGTTCTTTGGTTCAGTGTTAGCAACCATTTCGCTTACCGTACCTGTCGTCACGCTAATTGCCTTTATGACGGGTAACGAATTGCAGTTTGCACTTGGTGCGCCAGAAATGGTGGTGATGGTGGCCTCTTTAGTGCTGTGCCATATCTCCTTCTCCACCGGACGTACTAACGTGCTCAATGGCGCAGCGCATCTCGCACTGTTTGCCGCCTATTTGATGACGATATTTGCCTGACAGTTATATCTCCTCCGATGACAGAAATCGGGGGAGATAATATAAATTCCTGCTTATTGTATTTCTTCATACTACCTGAACAGGTTGTTAATCAGAATTGCGAGCCTGTACCAGAACCTGCACGAAACCACTGCAACAGCTGTTGAAAAGCCGGAATGTACTCTTTATTGCAAACATTTCAGGGATGAAGTGAAGATGAATTGAGACGTAGTATCCACACCAAGCCGGCGTTATCCGGTGAGGCGCAATGTTGCGGGGGCTTTATCCCTGGTGGCATTGGTTGCTGGAAAGAGAAAACCCCCGCACGTTGAGAGGTATAACCTGACAACAGAACGGGGGCTAATCTTGAACCAGAACAATTCAAGAATAGCCGCAAAATGTTGTCATTACAACAAGGCGGCTATATGACGCTCGCGCAGTTTGCCATGATTTTCTGGCACGACCTGGCAGCACCGATCCTGGCGGGAATTATTACCGCAGCGATTGTCAGCTGGTGGCGTAACCGGAAGTAAGGTGAAAACGGGCGTCAGGCTGCCGTGATGGCAATATGCGCCCGAAACCGGCCGCAGGAGTAACAGCCTGCGGCCTTTTTTGTATCCGGCCCCATGAAAAAAGCCTTAACGCAGAACGCTAAGGCTTTAGTTTTCAAGCAAAAAAGATTACTTGCTGGTATCCAGTTCTTCGAAACCTTTCACCAGATCATCAATCGCTTTCATCTGCTTGAGGAACGGTTCCAGTTTAGCCAGCGGCAGCGCGGATGGACCATCACATTTCGCATGTTCCGGATCCGGATGCGCTTCAATAAACAGCCCCGCCAGACCTACCGCCATACCGGCACGTGCCAGCTCAGCCACCTGAGCACGACGACCGCCGGAAGCTGCGCCAAACGGATCGCGGCATTGCAGTGCGTGGGTCACGTCGAAAATCACCGGTGAATTACCAGACACTTTCTTCATGATGCTGAAGCCCAGCATATCAACAACCAGGTTGTCATAGCCGAAGTTAGCACCGCGATCGCAAAGAATCACTTTTTCGTTGCCGCCTTCTTTGAATTTATCAACGATATTACCCATCTGTCCCGGGCTGACAAACTGCGGTTTCTTGACGTTAATTACCGCACCGGTTTTCGCCATGGCTTCAACCAGGTCAGTCTGGCGAGCAAGAAACGCCGGCAACTGAATCACATCCACGACATCCGCAACGGGCTGTGCCTGACTTGGTTCGTGAACGTCGGTGATAATTTTCACGCCAAAAGTCTGCTTCAACTCCTGGAAGATTTTCATCCCTTCTTCCAGGCCCGGTCCACGATAAGAGTGGATGGAGGAGCGGTTGGCTTTGTCAAAAGAGGCTTTGAACACGTAAGGGATACCCAGTTTCTGGGTCACGGTTACGTAGTGCTCGCAAATGCGCATCGCCAGATCGCGAGATTCCAGCACGTTCATACCGCCAAACAGTACGAACGGCAGGTCATTTGCTACGTTGATGTCGCCAATGCTAACCACTTTTTGTTTCATAGGATCGCCTTAATCTTGAGTAAAATGTCGATTAATTAATGCAGCACAATATGTTTATGCGCGATGTTATTTATTTGCGCACGGATCATTTCGCTGATCGGGTCTTCCGGACACTGTTCAACGAAATAACTTAAATCGTTCAACGCAACGTGTTCGCAATCCAGTTGCGCATAAATCAACCCGCGATCGCGAATTTCATAGGGATCTTCCGGGTTGAATTGTAATAAAGCTTCGCTGGTACGTAGCGCCAGCTCCATCTGATTTTCTTCCATCAACGAAGCTTTGAGTGTATCCAGCAATTTGCGGATTACCTCAATGTTATCAGCTTCATCAAGGTCTTCATAAAACAGTTCCGCAGACGGGCTGATATTTCCCTTTAACCATACGTCCAGCATATGTTCGCTTAACGATTCACCGTTAAAAGGATTAATCAGCCAAATTTCGCCATCCGGACATTCAATGCGCAATATCAGCTGCGTAGGGAAAATCACCGGCAGCAGCGGCAAATCGAGACGATTCGCGACCCATAATAAAACGGCACCTAATGATACCGCACTGCCCTGTCGATTCTTTAACACCTGGTCCAGCCATAATGCATCGGAAAGACGATAAACGCCGCGTGAGGCTTTAAATCCCCAGTCGCCGTAAAACAGCGCGATCAGTTTTTCCAGCTGCTCTTCTAAAGGCAGAAGCTGGCTGATTTCTTCCTTCGCCAGACTAACGAGACGCTCCAGTTCGTCGTAAACATCTTGCGAGGGAAAATCGCGGCGGATTGCTTCGCAAGCCAGGATCATGCCTTCGCACAATGGCGCTTTATTAAATTCGAAATCAGCTAACGATCTCATGACTTACCCCAGTAACGGTACTTTTGTGGTGGCGAGTTTAATGATGATGTACAGCACCACCAACGCCAGCGGGAAGGCAATAATGCGCGCCTGCTGACTGTGCATACGACGATAATCGAGTGCAATAAAACCCAAAACGATATAAATGATAACTCCAAACAGCTTTTCAGTCAGCCACTGTGCCTGCCCGGAAAATGGCAGGATGTGCGCTTTAGCCATCAACGCAATGCCACTTAACAATAACAGCGTATCGACAACCGGCGGCACAATGCGCGTCCAGCGCGCAAATGCCTGAGGATGCTTCTGATAACGTAGCCAGAAACGTAAGGTTAATAGCCCTACAGAAAGCGCAATGCTAATGAGATGAACGCTAAGCAGTGTAGAAAAAATTGTCATTGATAATAGCGGCCGAGCGTTACGCGCTCGTTATCACCATAGTCCCGACAGGTTTCGACGTCATGATATCCCGCGTGGATAAATGCCTGTCGCACCGCTTCGCCCTGCTGCCAACCATGTTCCAGAAGCAGAAAGCCGCCGGATACCAGCGCGTTACGCGACTGTTCGATGATATGCACGATGTCTGCCATTCCACTGTCTGCCGCAACCAGCGCAGTGAGCGGCTCAAAGCGGACATCGCCTTGTTGAAGATGTGGGTCCTGCTCGTCAATATACGGCGGATTACTGACAATCATCGCAAACTGCTGCCCGGCTAGCGCGCTAAACCAGTCGCTTTGCAGAATATGGATGTTTTTGATCGCCAGATTCTGGGCATTACGTTGCGCCAGAGAGACAGCATCTGGCATACGATCTACAGCGGTAATTTCGCAGTCCGGGCGCTCGCTAGCCAGCGCCAGCGCAATCGCCCCGGTACCCGTCCCGAGATCGAGAATACGGCAAGGTTGTTCAGGCAACCGCGCCAGTGCCTGCTCCACCAGACACTCCGTATCCGGGCGCGGAATTAAGGTCGCTGGCGAAACAAATAACGGCAACGACCAGAATTCTCGCACCCCGGTTAAATGAGCAATGGGTTCACCATCGCGACGACGTGTCAGTAGCGCATCAAGTTGCTGACATTGTTCGTCAGTCAGCTGCGTTTCACCAAAGGCGAGAATAAAAGTACGCCCTTTGCCGGTAACATGCTCCAGCAGGATTTCAGCATCACGCCGCGGGCTTTCGCTCGCCTGAAGTTGGCTTATTGCTTCACGTAACCAGTGTTGATATTCCATTATTCCTGCTCGGACAACGCCGCCAGTTGGTCGGCCTGATGTTCCTGGATAATCGGTTCAATCAGCATATCCAGCTTACCTTCCATCACTTCATCCAGGCGGTAGAGCGTCAGGTTGATGCGGTGATCGGTAACGCGCCCCTGCGGGAAGTTGTAAGTACGGTTACGGTCGCTGCGATCGCCACTCCCCAGCAGGTTACGACGGGTAGACGCTTCGGCCTGTTGCCGTTTTGCCATTTCTGCAGCGTGGATGCGAGCACCGAGTACAGAAAGTGCTTTAGCTTTGTTTTTATGTTGTGAACGTTCGTCCTGACATTCAACAACAATCCCGGTCGGCAAGTGAGTAATACGAATTGCCGAATCGGTGGTGTTAACGTGCTGACCACCCGCCCCTGACGAGCGGAAAGTATCAATGCGCAAATCTGCCGGGTTGATGTCCGGCAGTTCTGCGTCAGGCAGTTCTGGCATTACCGCAACGGTACAAGCAGAAGTATGAATACGCCCCTGCGATTCCGTAGCAGGAACACGTTGCACGCGATGACCGCCAGATTCGAATTTCAAACGACCATATACACCATCACCGCTAATTTTGGCGATGATCTCTTTATAACCACCATGTTCACCCTCGCTGGCGCTCATGATTTCTACCCGCCAGCGGCGGGCTTCGGCATAACGGCTGTACATACGGAACAGATCGCCTGCGAACAGCGCCGCTTCGTCGCCGCCGGTTCCGGCACGGACTTCGAGGAAGGCGTTACGTTCGTCATCAGGATCTTTTGGTAGTAACAGAACCTGTAATTGCTGTTCCAGTTGCTCGCTTTTTTCTTTAGCTTCACGCAGTTCATCCTGCGCCATCTCACGCATTTCAGGATCGTCGAGCATCATCTGTGCGGTTTCGATATCTTCCTGAACCTGTTGCCAGTCGGTAAAACAGCGCGAAACATCACTTAACTGCGCATATTCGCGTGATAATGCGCGAAAACGTTCCTGGTCGGCGATAGTTTGCGCGTCACCCAGCAACGCCTGAACTTCTTCATGGCGTTCATGCAGGGCTTCCAGTTTGGCAACGATAGAAGGCTTCATAGGCGTAAATGCACCCTGTAAAAAAGAAAATGATGTACTGCTACTCCAGCCCGAGGCTGTCGCGCAGAATATTCAGGCGTTCGTTATCCCCGTCACGGGCGGCCTGTTGAAGTGATTTCGTTGGCGCATGGATCAGGCGGTTAGTCAGTTTCCATGCCAGATCCTGCATAATGGCTTGTGCGTCGCCGCCCTGCTCAAGGGCCGCTAACGCTTTGGCGGTTAACTCATCGCGAACTTGCTCTGCCTGGCTGCGATACTCGCGAATGGTTTCGCTGGCGCTTTGTGCACGCAGCCACGCCATAAATTCGCTGGTTTCCTGAGCGACAATAGTTTCCGCCTCAACCGCTGCGGCTTTACGCTGCGCCAGGTTGTGCGAAATGATGCTTTGCAGATCGTCCACGCTATAAAGATAAGCATTCGCCAGTTTGCCAACTTCCGGCTCAACATCGCGCGGAACGGCAATATCCACCAACAGCATTGGTTGGTTGCGACGGCTTTTTAATGCGCGCTCCACCATGCCTTTCCCGATAATCGGTAACGGGCTGGCGGTGGAACTAATGATGATATCGGCTTCGCGCAGACGCTCGTCGATATCGCTCAGGGCAATCACTTCCGCGCCGACTTCATCTGCCAGAATTTGGGCACGTTCGCGAGTGCGGTTGGCGATAATCATCTTCTGTACTTTGTGTTCGCGCAGATGACGCGCCACCAGCTCGATGGTTTCGCCCGCACCCACCAGCAGTACCGTCACCGTAGAGAGCGATTCAAAGATCTGCCGCGCCAGCGTACAAGCCGCAAAAGCGACAGACACAGCACTGGCACCGATATCTGTTTCAGTGCGAACACGTTTCGCTACAGAGAAAGATTTCTGGAACATGCGTTCCAGTTCGCTGGCTTTCATATGACCTTTTTGCGAATCAGCAAAGGCTTTTTTTACCTGACCGAGGATCTGCGGCTCCCCCAGAACCAGTGAATCCAGGCCGCTGGCAACACGCATTAAATGGCTAACCGCGTCGTTATCCTGATGCCAGTAGAGGCTTTTGCGCAGGTCTTCTTCATTAAGATTGTGATAATCGCAAAGCCAGCGGATTAACGCCTCTTGCAGGTTATCCTGCTCTTCAACGCTAAGATAAAGTTCCGTGCGATTGCACGTCGACAGCACCACGCCGCCCTGCACCATCGGCTGCGCAAGCAGGCTGTCAAGCGCCTGATCGAGCTTATCCGGCGAAAACGATACACGTTCTCGCAGCGATACAGGTGCCGTTTTATGGTTGATACCGAGTGCTAAAAGGGTCATGTCTGCGGGAAATAATACCAACGTTGATAGGGTTAGTCTGCTTGCATCATACAGGATGCGTAAGATCAATAAAAGAGAGCGCCCCCTTTTGGAGTAATTGCCGAAAGCCGTTAGATTCTGGCAATTAAGACAACTTGAACATAGACGATAGCGGACGGTAACGCTAGCATTAAGGGTTATAACTGCAACGTATCTCAAGGACTTGTCATCACTATGCCCCTGCCCGATTTTCGTCTTATCCGCCTACTACCGCTGGCTGCTCTTGTGCTCACTGCCTGTTCCGTTACCACGCCCAAAGGTCCTGGCAAAAGCCCGGATTCGCCACAATGGCGTCAGCATCAGCAAGACGTGCGCAATCTTAATCAGTATCAAACTCGCGGCGCGTTCGCTTATATTTCTGACCAACAAAAAGTGTACGCCCGTTTCTTCTGGCAGCAAACTGGCCAGGATCGCTACCGTCTGCTGCTGACTAACCCATTGGGCAGCACGGAACTGGAGCTGAATGCTCAACCGGGTAACGTGCAGTTAGTCGACAATAAAGGCCAGCGTTATACCGCCGATGACGCCGAAGAGATGATTGGCAAATTGACCGGAATGCCAATTCCGCTCAACAGCTTGCGCCAGTGGATTTTAGGTTTACCGGGTGATGCAACCGACTACAAACTGGACGACCAGTACCGCCTGAGCGAAATCACCTACAGCCAGAATGGCAAAAACTGGAAAGTTGTTTACGGTGGTTATGACACAAAAACTCAACCTGCGATGCCAGCCAATATGGAACTCACCGACGGTGGTCAACGCATCAAGTTAAAAATGGATAACTGGATAGTGAAATAATGCGGACACAGTGGCCCTCTCCGGCAAAACTTAATCTGTTTTTATACATTACCGGTCAGCGTGCGGATGGTTACCACACGCTGCAAACGCTGTTTCAGTTTCTTGATTACGGCGACACCATCAGCATTGAGCTTCGTGACGATGGGGATATTCGTCTGTTAACGCCCGTTGAAGGCGTGGAACATGAAGATAACCTGATCGTTCGCGCAGCACGGTTGTTGATGAAAACTGCGGCAGACAGCGGGCGTCTTCCGACGGGAAGCGGTGCGGATATCAGCATTGACAAGCGTTTGCCGATGGGCGGCGGTCTCGGCGGTGGTTCATCCAATGCCGCGACGGTCCTGGTGGCATTAAATCATCTCTGGCAATGCGGGCTAAGCATGGATGAGCTGGCGGAAATGGGGCTGACGCTGGGCGCAGATGTTCCTGTCTTTGTTCGGGGGCATGCCGCGTTTGCCGAAGGCGTTGGTGAAATACTAACGCCGGTGGATCCGCCAGAGAAGTGGTATCTGGTGGCGCACCCTGGTGTAAGTATTCCGACACCGGTGATTTTTAAAGATCCTGAACTCCCGCGCAATACGCCAAAAAGGTCAATAGAAACGTTGCTAAAATGTGAATTCAGCAATGATTGCGAGGTTATCGCAAGAAAACGTTTTCGCGAGGTTGATGCGGTGCTTTCCTGGCTGTTAGAATACGCCCCGTCGCGCCTGACTGGGACAGGGGCCTGTGTCTTTGCTGAATTTGATACAGAGTCTGAAGCCCGCCAGGTGCTAGAGCAAGCCCCGGAATGGCTCAATGGCTTTGTGGCGAAAGGCGTTAATCTTTCCCCATTGCACAGAGCCATGCTTTAAGCCGGGCAAGCTGAGTTTCGGTGACAACGTCACCTTGTTCCAGACGTTGCATCGCGCTCTTTAATACACCGCCTGGAAAGAATCATGCCTGGCCCGCACAGTTTTCGGCAGATTCTTTCCACCAATGGACGCATGCCTGAGGTTCTTCTCGTGCCTGATATGAAGCTTTTTGCTGGTAACGCCACCCCGGAACTAGCACAACGTATTGCCAACCGCCTGTACACTTCACTCGGCGACGCCGCTGTAGGTCGCTTTAGCGACGGCGAAGTCAGCGTACAAATTAACGAAAATGTACGCGGTGGTGATATTTTCATCATCCAGTCCACTTGTGCCCCTACTAACGACAACCTGATGGAATTAGTCGTTATGGTTGATGCCCTGCGTCGTGCTTCCGCAGGTCGTATCACCGCTGTTATCCCCTACTTTGGCTATGCGCGCCAGGACCGTCGCGTCCGTTCCGCTCGTGTACCAATCACTGCGAAAGTGGTTGCAGACTTCCTCTCCAGCGTCGGTGTTGACCGTGTGCTGACAGTGGATCTGCACGCTGAACAGATTCAGGGTTTCTTCGACGTTCCGGTTGATAACGTATTTGGTAGCCCGATCCTGCTGGAAGACATGCTGCAGCTGAATCTGGATAACCCTATTGTGGTTTCTCCGGACATCGGCGGCGTTGTGCGTGCCCGCGCTATCGCTAAGCTGCTGAACGATACCGATATGGCAATCATCGACAAACGTCGTCCGCGTGCGAACGTTTCCCAGGTGATGCATATCATCGGTGACGTTGCAGGTCGTGACTGCGTACTGGTCGATGATATGATCGATACTGGCGGTACGCTGTGTAAAGCTGCTGAAGCTCTGAAAGAACGTGGTGCTAAACGTGTATTTGCGTACGCGACTCACCCGATCTTCTCTGGCAACGCGGCGAACAACCTGCGTAACTCTGTAATTGATGAAGTCGTTGTCTGCGATACCATTCCGCTGAGCGATGAAATCAAATCACTGCCGAACGTGCGTACTCTGACCCTGTCAGGTATGCTGGCCGAAGCGATTCGTCGTATCAGCAACGAAGAATCGATCTCTGCCATGTTCGAACACTAATCGAACCCGGCTCAAAGACCCGCTGCGGCGGGTTTTTTTGTCTGTAATATCCATTTGTATGACCTATGCCTCCTTCACCTGCCATTTAGTTGACAGATGATGCGCTCACGGATGAAACATTATTGTGAACAAAATATTTTCCTCACATGTGATGCCTTTCCGCGCTCTGATCGACGCTTGCTGGAAAGAAAAATATACTGCCGCACGGTTTACCCGTGACCTGATTGCCGGGATAACCGTCGGGATTATTGCTATCCCGCTGGCAATGGCGTTGGCTATTGGTAGTGGTGTGGCACCCCAGTACGGTTTATATACCGCAGCTGTTGCGGGGATTGTCATTGCTCTGACGGGTGGGTCACGCTTTAGCGTTTCCGGTCCGACTGCGGCATTTGTGGTAATTCTCTATCCCGTTTCGCAACAGTTTGGACTGGCAGGACTGCTGGTCGCGACACTCATGTCAGGTGTCTTTTTGATCCTGATGGGGCTGGCACGTTTTGGACGCTTGATTGAATATATTCCGGTTTCCGTGACCTTAGGTTTCACCTCGGGTATCGGGATCACCATCGGTACCATGCAGATTAAAGATTTTCTCGGTCTGCAAATGGCCCATGTCCCGGAGCATTATCTACAAAAAGTCGGCGCATTATTTATGGCGTTGCCGACCATTAATGTGGGTGATGCTGCCATTGGCATTGTGACGCTTGGCATTCTGGTTTTCTGGCCGCGTCTGGGCATTCGTTTGCCTGGTCACCTTCCGGCCTTGCTGGCTGGTTGCGCGGTGATGGGGATTGTTAACCTGCTCGGCGGGCATGTTGCTACCATCGGATCGCAATTCCACTACGTTCTGGCAGATGGTTCTCAGGGTAACGGTATTCCGCAACTGCTGCCGCAACTGGTACTACCGTGGGACCTGCCCAATTCAGAATTTACCCTCACCTGGGATTCTATTCGCACACTGCTGCCTGCGGCATTCTCAATGGCAATGCTCGGCGCAATCGAATCTCTGCTCTGCGCCGTGGTACTGGATGGTATGACCGGAACGAAACACAAAGCGAACAGCGAACTGGTTGGACAGGGACTGGGGAATATCATCGCCCCGTTCTTTGGTGGTATTACCGCTACAGCTGCCATCGCGCGTTCTGCCGCTAACGTCCGTGCCGGGGCAACTTCCCCTATCTCGGCGGTGATCCACTCTATTCTGGTTATTCTTGCCCTGCTGGTACTGGCACCGCTGCTCTCCTGGCTGCCGCTTTCCGCCATGGCTGCCCTGCTGTTGATGGTGGCGTGGAACATGAGTGAAGCGCACAAAGTGGTCGACTTGCTGCGTCATGCGCCGAAAGATGACATCATCGTCATGCTGCTGTGCATGTCGCTGACTGTGCTGTTTGATATGGTTATTGCCATCAGCGTGGGGATCGTGCTGGCATCGCTACTGTTTATGCGTCGTATCGCACGTATGACTCGCCTGGCACCGGTAGTCGTAGACGTTCCAGACGATGTTCTGGTTCTGCGCGTTATTGGTCCGCTGTTTTTTGCTGCCGCTGAAGGCTTGTTCACGGACCTGGAGTCACGTCTTGAAGGCAAACGGATTGTGATTCTGAAGTGGGATGCCGTTCCGGTACTTGATGCTGGTGGTCTTGATGCGTTCCAGCGTTTTGTGAAGCGTCTGCCCGAAGGATGTGAACTGCGCGTGTGCAACCTGGAATTCCAGCCACTGCGCACGATGGCTCGCGCAGGCATTCAACCGATCCCGGGACGCCTCGCATTCTTCCCGAATCGTCGCGCGGCGATGGCGGATTTATAAGTACGAGATTGACCAGTCAGCGCAAACTGACTGGTCAGCAAACTGCATTATTTGTTAGCTATGACGGCGATTATCGCTACGGCGGCAACGTTTGTCATAGTGGCGAACCCACCAGTAACGGTCGCACACCTGTTCATGCCCGCCAACACGGGCACCCGCCAGCCAGAGAATGGCACCGACGAAAATACTTAGCACTGCACCATGTGCGAAATACTGGGGCATATTAAACTGTGGTAACTGGTTGAGGATTGAATACCCCACGCCGACCACCATTACCACCAGACCCAACCCCATGAGCACGTTACCGAGTAACGAAGCGTTTTTGCGTTTCATATGTCACCTCCGGAACTTTCTGGGTTGTAACAGGGAATACCCCTCTTCCTTATGTGTAAAGTATAGACAACACCCTGTGGGTTATGTGCGGGCGTGATCACAATTACAACCCTTATTTCAACAAAACTTTACAAATAAACGCCTGAACACCTTGACTTTCTAATAGTCCACTCAGGCAATTATTGCGTTATCTGCATTTGATACGCAGTTTTTTGTCAAGCGGGGCCGCAACCAGTAAACTACGCGCCAGTTATGTACACACTCAGGACAAAAAAACGTGACGATTAAATTGATTGTCGGCCTGGCGAACCCCGGCGCTGAATACGCCGCAACGCGACATAATGCTGGTGCCTGGTTCGTTGACTTACTGGCAGAGCGATTGCGCGCTCCGCTGCGCGAAGAGGCTAAATTCTTTGGTTATACTTCGCGAGTCACCCTTGGAGGCGAAGATGTCCGCCTGTTAGTCCCGACTACATTTATGAATCTCAGCGGCAAAGCCGTTGCGGCGATGGCCAGTTTTTTCCGCATTAATCCGGACGAAATTCTGGTGGCCCACGACGAACTGGATCTGCCTCTTGGCGTCGCCAAATTTAAGTTGGGCGGTGGCCATGGTGGTCACAATGGACTGAAAGACATCATCAGTAAATTGGGTAATAACCCTAACTTTCACCGTTTACGCATCGGAATCGGTCATCCGGGCGATAAAAATAAAGTTGTTGGTTTTGTATTAGGCAAACCGCCTGTTAGTGAACAGAAGTTAATTGATGAAGCCATCGACGAAGCGGCGCGTTGTACTGAAATGTGGTTTACAGATGGCTTGACCAAGGCAACGAACCGATTGCACGCCTTTAAAGCACAATAAGTCGTTGTCTGCGGCATTTTTGCCGAGTGCCGTGTATAATAGGCAAAGTTATTTCCATTTCTGCAATCTGTTAGCAATAACAGGTTGATTATTAAGATATTAAGGTGATTTAAATCATGGGATTCAAATGCGGTATCGTCGGTTTGCCCAACGTCGGGAAATCTACCCTGTTCAACGCGCTGACCAAAGCCGGTATTGAAGCGGCCAACTTTCCATTCTGCACCATCGAGCCGAACACAGGCGTCGTACCAATGCCTGACCCTCGCCTGGATCAACTGGCTGAAATCGTAAAACCGCAGCGTACGCTTCCCACGACCATGGAATTTGTCGATATCGCCGGTCTGGTAAAAGGCGCATCGAAAGGCGAAGGTCTGGGTAACCAGTTCCTGACCAACATCCGTGAAACTGAAGCGATCGGTCACGTTGTTCGCTGCTTTGAAAATGACAACATCATTCACGTTTCCGGCAAAGTTAACCCGGCTGATGATATTGAAGTTATCAACACCGAACTGGCGCTGGCGGACCTCGACACCTGCGAACGTGCGATTCATCGCGTACAGAAGAAAGCCAAAGGTGGCGATAAAGACGCGAAAGCCGAGCTGGCGGTACTGGAAAAATGCCTGCCGCAGCTGGAAAACGCAGGTATGCTGCGCGCGCTGGATTTAAGCGCTGAAGAGAAAGCGGCTATTCGTTACCTGAGCTTCCTGACGCTGAAACCAACAATGTACATCGCCAACGTCAACGAAGACGGTTTTGAAAACAACCCGTATCTTGACCAGGTGCGTGAAATCGCGGCGAAAGAAGGTTCTGTTGTGGTTCCGGTTTGTGCTGCTGTTGAAGCAGACATTGCCGAACTGGACGACGAAGAACGTGACGAGTTTATGCAGGAGCTTGGACTGGAAGAGCCGGGCCTGAACCGTGTGATCCGTGCCGGTTATAAGCTGCTGAACCTGCAAACTTACTTCACCGCTGGGGTGAAAGAAGTACGTGCATGGACCATTCCGGTTGGTGCAACCGCGCCGCAGGCCGCTGGCAAAATCCATACTGATTTTGAAAAAGGCTTTATCCGTGCACAAACTATTTCGTTCGAAGATTTCATCACTTACAAAGGTGAACAAGGCGCGAAAGAAGCAGGCAAAATGCGTGCAGAAGGCAAAGATTACATCGTTAAAGATGGCGATGTAATGAACTTCCTGTTCAATGTCTAATTAATTTGTTGTCTCATGAGGTTTCGCTAAATCTCATGAAGAGCGCAAAAGTATATAAAATCCACGCAATTGCGTGGATTTTTCATTTTACCGAGTCCTAACCATTCTTATAACATCCTACACTTTTGTGCTTATTGCCTATAGTGAACCACCAGAATAATTAAAGACATAAGTGTTCAGATGAGGGATATCTCATTAGCAATGAGATAACGTAAGTTTGTGTTCCACTGCACATCAGACACCTTTTACAGCTGATCAATATTGATCACGCTCCAATATGCTGGCGAGAAAAGGACTTGCCTGAAGGGCAATATCCAGCAGATAAAGCCCCCGAATAACGTGATTACGTGCGATCCTGGCAAGATGAAAATGATAACCAGTAGCACGATAATAACGATAAGCCAGAAAATCCATTGATCAAAAATGAATATCGATGTTTTTTGCTTTTTCTTATTAGTAATGCAAAAATGGCTCATATTGTTTTTGTTATGCAGATACATCAAGCGAAAATCCCATAACTAATTAGGATTATTACCAAAAATATTCACCAAATTATTTAACCGCTGTTTGTTGTAATGTTTTTGTCATATTCATAGTAACGAATTGGAATAAGTAACGACAACTTAGGGAATAACTCGATCTAAACTCACCTTTGTAAGGAGGATGTTAAATATATATTAATTCCTGTGTTCCTGATTTTGCCCGGTAATAGAGAATTATTCTCAGAGCAGCTCATCATGATTGCACCATACAAATATCATGATGATAAGAGGATATTATTCATTGACTTAAACAAAATGACAAAATCCATAGACCCATAGCCTGGGTACTATATAGGAGTGGTATGGGCATCAAACAACACAATGGGAATACCAAAGCCGATCGTCTCGCTGAATTAAAAATCCGTTCGCCCTCCATTCAACTGATAAAATATGGCGCTATTGGTTTGAATGCAATTATCTTTTCCCCCCTGCTGATAGCTGCTGATTTAGGAAGTCAAAATGGCACCAATATTACTATTAGTGATGGTGACAGAATTACAGGAGATACCGCCGATCCATCAGGAAACCTCTATGGTGTAATGACCCCAGCAGGAAACACGCCTGGCAATATCAACCTGGGTAATGATGTCACCGTCAATGTCAACGACGCCTCTGGATATGCAAAGGGAATCATTATTCAGGGCAAGAACAGCTCCCTGACAGCTAACCGACTCACAGTAGATGTTGTTGGTCAAACCTCTGCCATCGGCATTAATTTAATTGGTGACTATACCCATGCTGACTTAGGCACAGGCAGCACCATTAAGAGTAACGATGACGGCATCATTATTGGACATAGCTCAACACTAACAGCCACTCAATTCACCATTGAAAACTCGAACGGTATAGGCCTAACCATCAATGACTATGGCACCAGTGTCGATCTTGGAAGCGGAAGTAAAATCAAGACCGATGGAAGTACAGGTGTTTATATCGGTGGTCTCAACGGCAATAACGCCAATGGTGCTGCGCGTTTTACGGCGACAGACCTGACAATCGATGTTCAGGGCTACAGCGCCATGGGGATAAACGTACAGAAAAACTCTGTTGTCGATCTCGGAACAAACAGTACCATTAAAACCAATGGCGATAATGCACACGGCCTCTGGAGCTTTGGCCAGGTGAGCGCGAATGCACTCACTGTTGATGTAACTGGAGCCGTGGCAAATGGCGTCGAAGTTCGTGGTGGTACAACCACTATCGGTGCTGATAGCCATATTTCTTCCGCGCAGGGCGGTGGCCTCGTAACCAGTGGTTCAGACGCGACAATCAATTTTTCTGGCACGGCAGCGCAACGAAACAGCATCTTTTCCAGCGGTTCTTATGGTGCCTCAGCCCAGACGGCAACGGCTGTTATCAACATGCAAAATACCGATATTACGGTTGATCGTAATGACAGTCTGGCGCTGGGTTTGTGGGCGCTCAGCGGCGGTAGAATAACCGGAGACAGTTTGGCTATCACCGGCGCGGCAGGAGCCAGGGGGATTTATGCCATGACCAACAGCCAGATCGATCTCACGAGCGATCTGGTCATTGATATGAGTACACCCGACCAGATGGCCATCGCAACGCAACATGACGATGGTTATGCCGCCAGCCGCATCAACGCTTCGGGTCGTATGCTTATCAACGGTAGCGTTCTCTCCAAAGGTGGGCTAATCAATCTGGATATGCACCCAGGGTCGGTTTGGACAGGTTCTTCCCTCAGCGATAATGTCAATGGCGGGAAACTGGACGTTACAATGAATAACAGCGTCTGGAACGTAACAAGTAATTCTAATCTCGACACGCTGGCGCTGAGCCATTCAACTGTCGATTTTGCCAGCCACACGTCAACTGCCGGCACATTCACCACATTAAACGTAGAGAACCTGAGCGGTAACAGTACCTTTATTATGCGTGCTGATGTTGTTGGCGAGGGTAATGGCGTTAATAATAAAGGGGATTTATTGAATATCAGCGGGAGTAGTGCTGGTAATCACGTATTGGCTATCCGTAACCAGGGCAGCGAGGCCACAACGGGAAATGAAGTTCTGACAGTGGTAAAAACCACTGACGGCGCGGCCTCGTTCAGCGCGTCTTCTCAGGTTGAGTTGGGAGGATATCTGTATGATGTGCGTAAAAATGGCACTAACTGGGAGCTCTACGCTTCCGGGACAATTCCGGAGCCGACTCCAAATCCTGAGCCCACACCAGCTCCCGCTCAGCCTCCCATAGTCAACCCCGATCCTACGCCTAACCCCACTCCCACACCTAAACCCACCACGACCGCAGATGCTGGCGGCAATTATCTCAATGTCGGTTACTTATTGAACTATGTTGAAAACCGTACGCTGATGCAACGGATGGGTGACCTGCGAAATCAGAGTAAAGACGGTAATATCTGGTTGCGCAGTTATGGGGGAAGCCTGGACTCCTTTGCCAGTGGCAAACTGAGCGGCTTTGACATGGGTTACAGCGGTATCCAGTTTGGTGGGGATAAACGTCTCTCTGATGAAATGCCGTTGTATGTCGGTCTGTATATTGGCTCAACACATGCATCGCCGGACTATAGCGGAGGCGACGGTACCGCACGTTCAGACTACATGGGAATGTACGCCAGTTACATGGCACACAGCGGTTTTTACAGCGATCTCGTTGTAAAAGCATCACGCCAGAAAAATAGTTTCCACGTACTGGACAGTCAGAACAACGGCGTTAATGCCAACGGCACTGCGAATGGAATGAGTATCGCCCTGGAAGCCGGGCAGAGGTTCAACCTGACCCCTACTGGTTATGGGTTCTATATAGAGCCGCAAACCCAGCTCACATACAGCCACCAGAATGAGATGGCTATGAAGGCGAGTAATGGCCTCAATATACATCTGAATCACTACGAATCGCTGCTGGGGCGTGCCAGCATGATACTGGGATATGACATCACCGCAGGCAACAGCCAGCTGAATGTCTATGTGAAGACTGGCGCTATCCGCGAGTTTTCAGGGGATACCGAATATCTGTTGAACAACTCCCGGGAGAAGTACAGTTTCAAAGGTAATGGCTGGAATAACGGCGTGGGAGTCAGTGCACAGTATAACAAACAGCACACATTCTATCTCGAAGCGGATTACACGCAGGGTAACCTCTTTGATCAGAAGCAAGTCAACGGAGGATATCGCTTCAGCTTTTAAGTGGGGGATAGACAAGCCCTTAAACGATGCTGAAAATTGTTAGCGTGCGCCGGAATGAAATACAGATCACTCTGATGTATCATAAATCGTTTCTGTCTTTCATACCCGGCGCTTAAACTGCCCTGCATCAATGCCATGTTGCTTCATTTTCCGCCACAGCGTAGTGCGGCCGATTCCAAGTAAAGCCGACATTTCCTGAATGCGACCGCCTGTGACCTGGGCTGCGTTAATAATTGCCTCTTTTTCAACTTCCGCAAATGACAGACTGGTGGAAAGGCGGGTGGCGCTGACATCATCTGTCGCCTGCTCGGTAAACAGATGTTCAGGTAAATCACTGACGCGAATGCGCCCGTTATCACTACTCAGAGCAAGATTCTCGATGACGCTGTAAAGTTCAAAATCGTTGCCTGGCCATGCACAAGAAACCAGGCGAGCGAGGGCATCGTCGTCAATTTTCAGACGCGTAGAGAAGCGTTTTTCAAGACTGCGTAATTTGTTATTCACCAGCGCCGGAATGCTGCCACGCCGCATACGCAGAGGCGGGATGGTAATTTCAAATGCATGCAGCGCGTAATACAGCTGGCGACTAAAGCGATTTTGTTCCACCAGCATTGCCAGGTCCGCGGTCGTTGTGGCAATCACTTTGACATCAATGGGTATTAAACGCCGCGCATCCAGTCGCGTGATAACCCCCTGCTTGATAACCTGAAGCAAAGCAGACTGTAACTCCACCGCCAGATATTCAATCTTTTCAAGAAACAGCGTGCCACCGTGCGCCAGTTCCAGCCGACTCAGACGGCCATTTTCATTGTCCGTGCGATCGCCGCCAATAAATTCTTCCGCCAGCGCCGCATCACCATATAACTCACAATTGACGGCGATATAAGGCCCCGCTGCACGCTCACTTTCATTATGAATGGCCTGACTTAGCAGTGCCTTACCCACGCCCTCTTCTCCACAAAGCAGGACAGGAAAGCTACTGCGCGCCGCCTGGCGACCAAAATGAATCAAGCGGCGGGTTTGCGGATCCTCTTGTGGCATATGAGCGAAAGTATGGCTGACTTTTCCTAATTGACTGGTCATTAACTGCCGCATCTGTTCCACAGGATGGAGCAACAAAATAAAGCTGGTTCCCTGCGTTTCTATTATCGGTTTAAGGGTTATCACCGCATCAATAAACTGGTGCTGACTTTCAAAGGTTGCTTCTACGTGTTTGAGCGGATGTGCCTGTTTTATTGCTTGTTGCAATACGGCGGGTAACGTTAAGAGTTCAGTGATTGCCCTTCCCTGACTTGCCGTCGCGTCAAGGCGCAAGACCCGCGCCGCCTGGGCGTTGATAAATTGCAAATTACCCTGCTCGTCCCAGCTAATCACGCCATCATCCATACTTTCTAACAGGGCATTAAGTTGATTTAAATGACGGTTAGTTTCAGCGAGCAAACTGTCCGTCAGCAGTAAATTACCGACCTCTCGGGCGATTGCCAACGTCAACGGCAAATCAGCTGCGGTAGTTTGCTCAACCGGACACGCCAGCGCTATTGTTCCCGTCAATCGGCCCTTGCTGTCAAACAACGGCGTTGCACAAAAGGCCCAGTTCCAGAGTGCCTGTTTGAAATGTTGATCGGCCATCGTTTTCACGGCCTGACCAGAGATAGCCGCTAACGATAGCGCACAAGTACCAATAATTCCCTCGGCGCAATACGTGCCGTCATTGAATCCCAGTGTACTTAGTTGCTGCAAGGTTTGCGGATCGCCATTACGGCTGAGAATGCAGGCGGTTTCATCGAGGATAAGCAACGCACACTCTCGCGGTGCCATATATTCCCAGGCATCTTCCAGCGCAGCCTGCCCGAGCGTCAGCATCGCTTTCTTACGCCGATAAATAGACGCAAATGTCACGCCCTGGGCCTGGTGTGGTACGTTCCATGTCTCCCGTTTCATCAGCTTATTGCATCTCTCCCAGGAGGTTGCAATTAAGGGAGATATGCCCCGACCATCGTTGTTAAAAGCGCCACTCATATCCCGCATCCCTTATGACAAAAGGTGTTCCGGCTCGCAATTTTAAGTATTAATACACGTAAAAGTTTCAATATGGAACATTCATTAAAGCATATGTTTCACTATGAAACATAATTTGGGCTAATTTTCTTTTCCCTTGCCTGATGCACAATGGATTCATCGGCAGTCAGTGGTCGCCGTGTCGTTGAACATCATCCATGCCCTACCGTAATTGCTGGAGCAAAATAATGAAAAAATTGATCAATGATGTGCAAGACGTACTGGACGAACAACTGGCAGGACTAGCGAAAGCGCATCCATCGCTGACACTGCATCAGGATCCGGTGTATGTCACCCGAGCTGATGCCCCCGTTGCAGGTAAAGTCGCCCTGCTGTCGGGTGGCGGCAGCGGACACGAGCCGATGCATTGTGGTTATATCGGTCAGGGGATGCTTTCGGGGGCCTGTCCGGGCGAAATTTTCACCTCACCGACGCCCGATAAAATCTTTGAATGCGCCATGCAAATTGATGGCGGCGAAGGTGTACTGTTGATTATCAAAAATTACACCGGCGATATTCTTAACTTCGAAACAGCAACCGAGTTACTGCACGATAGCGGCGTAAAAGTGACCACTGTGGTCATTGATGACGACGTTGCAGTAAAAGACAGTCTTTATACCGCCGGGCGGCGCGGCGTTGCCAACACCGTATTAATTGAAAAACTCGTAGGCGCAGCGGCGGAGCATGGCGACTCACTGGACGCCTGTGCGGAACTGGGGCGTAAGTTGAATAATCAAGGCCACTCAATAGGTATTGCTCTCGGTGCCTGTACCGTTCCTGCCGCGGGCAAACCTTCTTTTACCCTGGCGGACAATGAGATGGAGTTTGGCGTCGGCATTCATGGTGAGCCAGGTATTGACCGCCGTCCCTTCTCTTCCCTTGATCAAACCGTCGATGAAATGTTCGACACCCTGCTGGAAAATGGCTCATACCATCGCACTTTGCGTTTCTGGGATTATCAACAAGGCAGCTGGCAGGAAGAACCACAAACCAAACAACCGCTCCAGTCTGGCGATCGGGTGATTGCGCTGGTTAACAATCTTGGCGCAACTCCGCTTTCTGAGCTATACGGCGTCTATAACCGCCTGACCACACGTTGCCAGCAAGCAGGATTGACTATCGAACGTAATTTAATTGGCGCGTACTGCACCTCACTGGATATGACCGGTTTCTCAATCACCTTACTGAAAGTTGATGACGAAACGCTGGCACTCTGGGACGCCCCGGTCCACACCCCGGCCCTTAACTGGGGTAAATAAGGAGATAGCTATGTCACTGAGCAGAACTCAAATTGTTAACTGGCTCACTCGTTGTGGCGATATTTTCAGCACCGAGAGCGAGTATCTTACCGGACTGGATCGCGAAATTGGCGACGCTGACCACGGGCTAAATATGAACCGAGGCTTTAGCAAAGTGGTGGAAAAACTCCCTGCTATCGCAGATAAAGATATCGGTTTCATTCTCAAGAATACCGGTATGACGCTACTTTCCAGCGTCGGTGGTGCCAGTGGTCCGCTGTTCGGTACCTTCTTTATCCGCGCCGCACAGGCGACCCAGGCACGGCAAAGCCTGACGCTGGAAGAGCTTTATCAGATGTTCCGCGATGGCGCGGACGGCGTAATCAGTCGCGGTAAAGCCGAACCTGGCGATAAAACCATGTGTGATGTCTGGGTGCCGGTGGTGGAATCGTTACGTCAGTCCTGCGAGCAAAATCTCTCTGTTCCGGCGGCGCTCGACGCTGCCAGTAGCATCGCCGAATCCGCTGCACAAAGTACGATTACGATACAAGCCCGCAAAGGCCGCGCCAGTTATCTCGGTGAACGCAGTATTGGTCACCAGGACCCCGGTGCGACCTCGGTGATGTTTATGATGCAAATGTTGGCGTTAGCCGCAAAAGAGTAAGGAATTGGTGATGGTAAACCTGGTCATAGTTTCACATAGCAGCCGACTGGGAGAAGGTGTCGGTGAACTAGCCCGTCAGATGTTAATGAGTGATAGTTGTAAAATCGCCATTGCCGCGGGAATTGACGATCCACAAAATCCCATTGGTACCGATGCCGTCAAAGTGATGGAGGCCATCGAATCTGTTGCCGATACCGACCATGTGCTGGTCATGATGGATATAGGAAGCGCATTATTGAGTGCTGAAACTGCGCTGGAATTGCTGGCTCCCGAGATCGCCGCAAAAGTACGTTTGTGTGCTGCACCGTTGGTCGAAGGTACACTGGCAGCAACGGTCAGCGCGGCCTCGGGGGCGGAGATCGACAAAGTTATCTTTGACGCCATGCATGCGCTGGAAGCCAAACGTGAACAACTGGGTTTACCCTCCTCCAACACTGAAATCTCTGACACATGTCCTCCGTACGATGAAGAAGCCCGTTCTCTGGCGGTGGTCATAAAAAACCGTAACGGCCTGCATGTACGTCCGGCCTCCCGGCTGGTTTATACCTTATCGACATTTAATGCCGATATGTTGCTGGAGAAAAACGGCAAATGCGTCACACCGGAGAGTATTAACCAGATTGCGTTACTACAAGTTCGCTATAACGATACGCTGCGCCTGATTGCGAAAGGGCCAGAAGCTGAAGAGGCACTGATCGCTTTCCGTCAGCTGGCTGAAGATAACTTTGGTGAAACGGAGGAAGTTGCTCCACCTATTCTGCGTCCCGTTCCGCCTGTTTCGGGTAAAGCCTTTTATTATCAACCGGTTTTATGTACGGTACAGGCAAAATCAACCCTGACCGTGGATGAAGAACAAGAACGATTACGCCAGGCCATTGACTTCACGTTATTAGATCTGATGACGTTAACAGCGAAAGCAGAAGCCAGCGGGCTTGACGATATTGCCGCAATCTTTTCTGGTCACCATACACTGTTAGATGATCCGGAACTGCTGGCGGCGGCAAGCGAACTCCTTCAGCATGAACATTGCACGGCAGAATATGCCTGGCAGCAAGTTCTTAAAGAACTTAGCCAGCAATACCAGCAACTGGATGATGAATATCTACAGGCTCGCTATATTGATGTGGACGATCTTCTGCATCGCACCCTGGTCCACCTGACCCAAACGAAAGAAGAACTCCCGCAGTTTAACTCGCCAACTATTCTACTGGCGGAGAACATCTATCCCTCCACAATACTGCAACTGGATCCGGCGGTTGTAAAAGGTATCTGCCTTAGCGCCGGAAGTCCGCTATCCCACAGCGCCCTGATCGCCCGTGAACTGGGGATTGGCTGGATTTGCCAGCAGGGTGAGAAACTGTATGCGATACAACCAGAAGAAACGCTAACGCTGGACGTTAAAACGCAACGTTTCAGCCGTCAGGGTTAAACCACCGTTCGGATGGCATCATTCTGATGTCATCCGGCAATTTACTCTGCACGGATGTTTTTAACTACCTGTTATATTTTTCACCAATTTGTGATGATTTTTCTTCGCTAATCGCGAACCCAACGCCGCTGGCTGGCTAACAAACAGACGTTATTTGATCACTCTATTTCGCCGTTATTTATCCCTTTAATTCCCTTTTCTAAAATGCCTGACCGTTCGCAGAATGAGATTTCGATCATGCAGCTAGTGCGATCCTGAACTAAGGTTTTCTGATACTTGAACACCGTTTTATTCGGTTTCGCCAAAGGAGAATGATTGATGAAATCCCCCGCACCTTCTCGCCCGCAAAAAATGGCGTTAATTCCAGCCTGCATCTTTTTGTGTTTTGCTGCGCTATCGGTGCAGGCAGAAGAAACATCGGTAACGCCACAGCCGCCTGATATTTTATTAGGGCCGCTGTTTAATGATGTGCAAAACGCCAAACTTTTTCCGGACCAAAAAACCTTTGCCGATGCCGTGCCGAACAGCGATCCGCTGATGATCCTTGCTGATTATCGGATGCAGCAAAACCAGAGCGGATTTGATCTGCGCCATTTCGTTAACGTCAATTTCACCCTGCCAAAAGAGGGCGAGAAATATGTTCCGCCAGAGGGGCAGTCACTGCGCGAACATATTGACGGACTTTGGCCGGTATTAACGCGTTCTACCGAAAACACCGAAAAATGGGATTCTCTGTTACCGCTGCCGGAACCTTATGTCGTGCCGGGCGGACGTTTTCGCGAGGTATATTACTGGGACAGTTACTTCACCATGTTAGGACTTGCCGAAAGCGGTCACTGGGATAAAGTCGCGGATATGGTGGCCAATTTTGCTCATGAAATAGACACTTACGGTCATATTCCCAACGGCAACCGCAGTTACTATTTAAGTCGCTCGCAGCCGCCCTTCTTTGCCCTGATGGTAGAGTTACTGGCGCAGCATGAAGGCGATGCCGCGTTGAAGCAATACCTGCCGCAAATGCAAAAAGAATATGCTTACTGGATGGACGGTGTTGAGAACCTGCAAGCCGGACAACAGGAAAAACGCGTTGTAAAACTTCAGGATGGTACCCTTCTCAACCGCTACTGGGACGATCGCGATACGCCACGACCAGAGTCATGGGTGGAAGATATTGCCACCGCCAAAAGCAATCCGAATCGACCTGCCACTGAAATTTACCGCGACCTGCGCTCTGCCGCTGCGTCTGGCTGGGATTTCAGCTCGCGCTGGATGGACAACCCGCAGCAGTTAAATACCTTACGCACCACCAGCATCGTACCGGTCGATCTGAACAGCCTGATGTTTAAAATGGAAAAAATCCTCGCCCGCGCCAGCAAAGCTGCCGGAGATAACGCGATGGCAAACCAGTACGAAACGCTGGCAAATGCCCGTCAAAAAGGGATCGAAAAATACCTGTGGAACGATCAACAAGGCTGGTATGCCGATTACGACCTGAAAAGTCATAAAGTGCGCAATCAGTTAACCGCGGCCGCCCTGTTCCCGCTGTACGTCAATGCGGCAGCGAAAGATCGCGCCAGCAAAATGGCGACGGCGACGAAAACACATCTGCTGCAACCCGGCGGCCTGAACACCACGTCGGTAAAAAGTGGACAGCAATGGGATGCGCCAAATGGCTGGGCTCCCCTGCAATGGGTGGCGACAGAAGGGTTGCAAAACTACGGGCAGAACGAGGTGGCGATGGACATTAGCTGGCACTTCCTGACCAATGTTCAGCACACTTATGACCGGGAGAAGAAGCTGGTGGAAAAATATGATGTCAGTACCACCGGAACAGGTGGTGGCGGTGGCGAATATCCATTACAGGATGGCTTTGGCTGGACCAATGGCGTGACGCTGAAAATGCTGGATTTGATCTGCCCGAAAGAGCAACCGTGTGACAATGTTCCGGCGACGCGTCCACTCAGTGAATCAACAACACAGCCGGTAAAACAAAAAGAGGCGGAACCTACGCCTTAACTTTGCTGTATATCGAGCAATGCCATTATGTGCATAAAATTGGCATTGCTCTTTTTTCGCCACGAAATGCCCCCCATTCTACGGTCTATGCCTTTATTTTCTTTTATCAGAGAAGATTTTAATTTTATTTTATCAACTTGTTAATCATTACACCTCTATTTTTATTTTCCCCACTCCCCATTCTCCCTGACAATTTTCTTGTGGAACAAAGTGTTATTTAAGAAACAAGCAAATCATTCTGTCTCTTTAGACAAATTTTGACATCAAACATGATCTTTTTCGCTATATGTGTAAGTATATAGCGGTTTTAATTATCAGGATATTACTTATGTCACTAACCAGACGGAGGTTTACACAGATTCTTGCGTCGACATTGTTCCTGCATCATCTTCCGTCCTTTGCACAATCAGTCAAATTCTGGGCCTCACTGACGCTTCCCGAAGCCCAAAACATTACACGCATCGTCAGCGCAGGCGCGCCCGCCGATTTACTATTGCTGGCTGTCGCGCCAGAAAAAATGGTCGGTTTTTCCTCTTTTGATTTTGCCCGTCAGGCATTAATTCCATTGCCAGAGCACATTCGCCAGTTCCCCAGGCTGGGACGACTCGCCGGGCGCGCCAGCACACTCTCGCTGGAAGGGCTTATGGCGTTACATCCCGATTTGGTCGTTGATTGCGGCAATACGGATGAAACCTGGATCTCCCTGGCACGGCAGGTTAGCGAACAGACACAAATACCCTGGTTATTGCTTAACGGGAAACTGGAACAATCAGCAGAACAGTTAACAACGCTTGGCAAAACGTTAGGCGAAGAGCACCGCACCGCAGAACAAGCCAATCTCGCCAGCCGCTTCGTTGGTGAAGCTCAGGCATTCGCCACCTCACCCGCCGCTAACCTCAGCTTTTATGCTGCGCGCGGTCCTCGAGGGCTGGAAACGGGCTTACAGGGTTCGTTGCATACCGAGGCGGCGGAATTATTAGGTTTGCACAACGTCGCGCAAATAGCCGATCGCCACGGTCTGACACAGGTTTCCATGGAAAATCTCCTGCGCTGGCAGCCGGATATTATTCTGGTTCAGGAGGCCGTTACTGCAGATTTTATTCGTCGTGATCCTCTCTGGCAGGGCGTGAAAGCGGTTGCGGAACAACGCATCTTATTTTTAAGTGGCCTGCCCTTTGGCTGGCTGGATGCCCCGCCGGGAATCAACCGTCTTCTGGGATTACGCAGACTTCACGCCTGGCTGGATCCCGCCATCAATCGCCAGTTTAAAAGTGACATGCAGAATTACGCCCAACTGTTCTGGCATTGCCCATTAAGTGACGCCGACTATCAAAAATTGGTGGCGAGCTAATGAGAACCGTAAACGGATGTATTTTGCTGCTGGCAGTTATCAGTATCACTTTTGCCGCCGTAAGTGGGGCTTATCATCTCGATATACAGCAACTGCTGGCGCTCATTCTGCGTCAAGAAAATGTTCCTGTGCAGGAACAAATTGTCTTCTGGCAAATCCGCGTGCCGCGTATTCTTGCTGCGCTGTTTCTGGGCGCGGCGCTGGCAGGGGCCGGAACCACCTATCAGGGAATGTTCCGTAATCCCTTAGTGTCACCGGATATTTTAGGCGTCTCCGCCGGTGCCGGACTTGGTGCCTGCGCGGCAATCCTGTGGGGATTATCCATTGTTTACATCCAGCTGTACGCATTTTGCGGCGGGCTGATGGTGGTCGCGGGCGTCTGGTTGATTACGCGTCGGGTGACCCGCCACGATCCGATCTTAACCCTGGTGCTGGTAGGCATTGCGTTAGGAACGTTGTGCGGAGCGGGGATATCGCTAATAAAAACGCTGGCCGATCCTTACACCCAGTTACCGTCAATTACCTTCTGGTTGCTGGGGGGGCTGTCCACCGTGACCTTACGCGATCTCTGCTATGCTGCACCGATCATTCTCATAGGCTCCTTGCCCCTGTTTTTTCTCCGCTGGCGCATGAATTTACTCACGCTTTCCGACGACGAAGCCCGTTCGCTGGGACTGAACGTGACACGTCTGCGCTTTGGATTAATTGTCTGCGCCACACTAATCACCGCCAGCACGGTAGCAATAGCGGGCATAATTGGTTGGGTCGGCCTGGTCGTTCCGCACATTGCCCGCTTGTTGACCGGTCATAACCATCAGCAGCTGTTGCCCATGGCAATGTGTACTGGCGCGATTCTGCTCCTGCTTACCGATACGCTGGCACGCAGCATTGGAACAACAGAAATCCCACTTGGCATTCTGACCGCTTTTGTTGGTGCACCGTTTTTCCTGTTTTTGTTGTTACGCGGAGGTCGCCAGTGACTTTGCTTGCCGTCCGTCATGCGTCTCTGGGTTACTCCCGCCATCCGGTGCTACGCGACGTGTCCTTCACCCTGTCGCAAGGAACAATTTGTTGTCTGTTAGGAGCCAATGGTTGCGGCAAAACCACACTCATGCGCTCCATTCTTGGCGTTATACCGTTATTAAAAGGCGAGATCTTACTGGATAGCCTCCCTGTGCAGACACTCAGCCATAGCCAGCGCGCGCAGGCTATTGCCTGGGTGCCGCAGGCGCACGACGGCATTTTTGCTTTTAGTGTGCTGGATATGGTGTTGATGGGCCTGGCCCCCACCATAGGCGCTTTTTCCGTTCCCGGTAAGCAAGAACGCCTGAAAGCAACGGAGCAACTGGAAAAGCTGGGCATTTTGCATCTGGCGACACGACGCTGGAATACGCTTAGCGGCGGTGAACGTCAGCTGACTTTAATCGCCCGTGCACTCGTCCAGCAACCGCGCTTGTTATTACTGGATGAGCCTGCCTCCAGCCTCGATTTCGGTCATCAGATCCAACTTCTGGACACGCTGGCGCAGCTCAAAAATAACGGCATGACAATGTTAATGTCGACTCATCATCCGCTCCATGCAAACGCCATTGCCGACAGCATTATCCAGGTAGAGCCAGATGGACGAGTAACACAAGGCTTACCGACCGAACAGTTAACAACGAACAAACTGGCTGCCCTGTATCGGGTTTCTGCCGACCAGATTCATCATCACCTCTCTGCAATTAGCCACTAAGGAACAATCATGCTCATTGATGATATTGATTTTGCGGACCTTTACCTGCAGCAACTCAAACTGGCCCACCGCACAGAAAAAACGCCGGATCACTGGGATCAACGGGCGGAAAAAATGGCGGAAAATTGCGCCTCGCCTACGGACAGCTACCTGCAACAACTGACCGCTAAAATTGATCTGCAAGGCGCGCAGACCTTATTCGATATGGGCTGCGGACCTGGTACCGTATCGCTGGCGCTGGCTGACAAACTCACGACGATTTATGGCGTTGATTACAGTCAGGGGATGCTGAAGGTTGCCGCCCGTCGCGCCGCCGCGCTAAAGGCAGACAATGTCCACTGGATCCAGCGCGCCTGGGAAGAGGACTGGAGTGACCTGCCACGCTGCGATATTGCCGTGGCTTCCCGCTCCACTCTGGTGGCTGATATGCGCCAGGCAATGAGCAAACTGAATAATCAGGCACGGCTTCGCGTCTATACGACTCATCTGGTCAGCACCTCGTTCGTCTCTCCAGCCATTCAGCGGGCGGCTGGTCGGGAAGTGATCGAATTACCCAACTATATCTTTGCGCTCAACGTCCTGTATCAGATGGGAATTTATGCTCACGTTGATTTTATCCGTGGACAAAATTGCCAACAGGATAACAGCACCTGGGAACGTTTTGAGCAGAACGTCAGCTGGAGTCTGGGCGCGCTTAACGACGATGAGCGTGAGCGGTTATATCGCTGGTATCAACAACAAGATGCTCGTGCCCTCGCCCCTGCCAGCCGCGACTGGGCGCTCATCTGGTGGGATAGCGTACCGCAAGAGGCACTGCGATGATTTTCCTTTCTCAGGCACAAATCGATGCGTTACTTCTGGAAGATATCCAGGGCGGTGACCTGACCACGCGAGCATTAAATATTGGACACCAGCATGGCTATATAGAGTTTTTTCACCGTCAGGGCGGCTGCGTCAGCGGCGTTTCTGTCGCGTGTAAGATGTTAACTACGCTGGGATTAACTATTGATGACGCGGTCAGCGACGGTTCACAAGCGAACGCGGGTCAGCGGCTAATCCGTGCGCAGGGTAATGCCGCAGCACTTCATCAGGGATGGAAGGCAGTCCAGAATGTGCTGGAGTGGAGTTGCGGTGTTTCTGATTATCTCACTCAAATGCTGGCGTTACTTCGTGAACGTTACCCTGATGGCAATATCGCCTGCACCCGAAAAGCAATTCCGGGCACCCGCTTACTGGCCTCGCAGGCAATTCTGACTGCCGGAGGACTGATTCATCGTGCCGGATGTGCGGAAACCATATTATTGTTTGCCAACCACCGTCATTTTCTTCATGACAATCAGGACTGGTCAGGCGCAATCAATCAGTTACGTCGCCACGCACCCGAGAAGAAAATAGTTGTTGAAGCCGACACGCCGAAAGAGGCAATCGCCGCGTTACGCGCGCAACCAGACGTACTTCAGCTCGACAAATTTAGTCCGCAACAGGCAACTGAAATTGCGCAAATAGCACCGTCGCTGGCTCCTCACTGCACGCTGGCTCTGACCGGTGGAATTAATCTGACGACACTCAAAAATTACCTCGACTGCGGCATTCGCCTTTTTATTACCTCCGCGCCTTATTACGCGGCACCGGCTGACATTAAAGTCAGTCTGCAACCCGCAGCCTCTATTTAATTCTTTGTTAAACGGAATTTATTCTATGAGACTCAAAAAACGTTATCTCTGCACAGCATTATCACTTGCCTTTACCCAGCAGGCCGTAGCGGCTCAGGAGAGCGACACGCTGACCGTATGGTCCAGTCCGGTATCATCGACGACGACCACCGTTCTCGATCAACCCACCATGAAGGCCCTGGATAAACAGAATGTCGCTCAGGCATTAAGTGTCGTCCCCGGCGTGGTGCTGCAAAAGTCAGGCAGCCGCAACGAAGAACAGGTAAAAGTTCGTGGCTTTGATAGTCGTCAGGTGCCGGTCTATTTCGACGGTGTGCCCATTTATGTTCCCTATGACGGCAACCTCGATCTGGCGCGGATTCTGACCAACAATTTGGGGGCAGTTGAAGTTTCCAAAGGGTATTCGTCGCTGCTTCAGGGGCCTAATCAGATGGGCGGAGCCATTAATATCACCACCCAGAAGCCAACAAAACCTCTGGAAGCAAATCTGGGATATCGCCAGGGATGGAGCCGTAGCCAGGACAATGCCTACGATATGCATGCTTCATTTGCCGCCAGCAGCGATCTGGGGTATTTGCAAGTCAGCGGTAGTCAGCTAAAGCAGGATTTTCTCGGCCTGCCGCATGGTGTAAATAATGATATTGCAGGCAAACACGGCAAGATGATTAATTCATCGGCTGATGATAAACGCGGCATTGTGAAGCTCGGTTTTACACCACGCGAAAACGATGAATACACATTGACTTACATTAAGCAGGATGGTGAAAAAGATAACCCACCATACAGTGGAAATAGTGGTCAAAAATCACGCTACTGGCAGTGGCCAGAGTATGACAAAGAAAGTTTTTATTATCAGGGAACGACCCAACTAAACGATCGTTTTACCCTGAAAAGTCGGCTATATCGCGACACCTTTGAAAATACGCTGATGATGTACAACTCGCTGGCTGATTTGAAAAATAAAAAAGGCAGCTACAGCCATTATTCCGATTACAGCGACGGTGCCGGGTTACAACTGGCAGCCGATGTGCGTGAAAACGATCTGCTGTCGTTTGCCGTTAACTGGAAAGATGACGTACACCGGGAAAAAGGTGCGCCGCACGCCGCTTACGATCGCTATGAAGATCGTACCTGGTCGCTCGCCAGTGAATATCAATGGGCTGCTGCCGATAATGTCGATGTCGTGGCTGGAATCAGCTATGACTGGCGCGATAGCGTAGAAGCGAAAAAACATGAGAAAGATGGAAGCATCACCCATTATGACGACAACAATCAGTCAGCTTTTAACTGGCAGGTGATGGGGAAATACCACTTTGCCAATGAAGACACGCTGGCGCTTTCGTACTATGACCGCACACGCTTTCCGACGCTGAAAGAACGCTATACCACGTCCAAACCTGCGTATAACCAGATAGCGATTGTTAACCCGCAGCTCAAACCGGAACGCGCGCGCGGGGTGGATTTAACCTGGAATGGTGCCTTCACGCACGACTGGGGGTTTGAGGTCAGCGTTTACTATAACCGGGTGAGTGATGCCATCCTCTCGCACAATATCGATGCCGATACCATTCAAAATCAGAACAGCGGCACGGTGGATTACAGCGGTCTGGATGCCGGTATTAAGGGGAAAATCAGCAATATACTGGATGTAGGATTGAGCTACGCCCTGATCCACGCTGACGCCAAACGCAAAGACATCGGCAAGATAACCGATCTGCCAACGCAGACAATAACCGCATGGATGACTCTCAAACCGTGGGAGCCGTTAAGCGTAACGCTGTCGGAAGAGGCGCGTTCCTCCAGCTACAGCAACAGTGACGGTTCACAAAAAGCCGCCGGTTTTGCGGTGACCCACATTCGAGCCGATTACACCTTAGGTCATGGCTTCAGCGTCAATGCGTCGGTCAATAACCTGTTTGATACCAAATATGCCTACAGTGAAGGGTTTATTGAAGAAGGTCGCAATTTCTGGGCAGGTATCGAGTATACGTTCTGATGTGAAAGCGGATAGCGGCATCTGTATCGCTATCCGCCTTATGAAAATCTTATTCTCTTCGCAGGAGGCGGAATACGCCCAGCACCAGGATAGCGCCCACCACCGCCACCAGGAAGCTGTGCAGATTAAAACCACTAATGGAGCCGCCAATGCCAAACATGGTCGCCAGCCAGCCGCCGACCACCGCACCGACTATCCCGAGAATACAGGTCAGGAAAAATCCACCACCATCACGCCCCGGCATGATTAGCTTGGCGATAATGCCGGCTATCAGGCCAAAAATAATCCAGGCAATAATTCCCATGTTCAGGCCCTCGTTTCGATGAATCGGACGCAAGAAATGCTTACGTCAACGCTCTAAGTATAGGCAAGGGCGGAATCGATGCTGGGCGTATGTCGGCTGATTTAAGAACAACATGTAAAAAATATTCACGCATTTGTATTAAGTTTTGTTAACTGTGACCGATAAACCAAAGACAGTTTGTCAGTCAGGAGTTTTTCCGCGTGAGTCATTACCATGAGCAGTTCCTGAAACAAAATCCGTTAGCCGTCCTGGGCGTGTTACGCGATTTGCACAAAGCCGCAATTCCTTTGCGTATCAGCTGGAATGGCGGGCAGCTGATCAGCAAAATACTGGCAATTACCCCGGATAAACTGGTGCTGGATTTCGGCAGTCAAGCCGAAGATAACAACGCTGTGTTAAAGGCGCAGCACATTACCATTACCGTCGAAACCCAGGGCGCGAAAGTCGAATTTACTGTTGAACAACTACAGCAGAGTGAATACTTGCAGCTTCCGGCATTTATTACCGTACCGCCTCCCACCTTGTGGTTTGTACAACGACGCCGATATTTCCGCATCTCCGCCCCACTCCATCCGCCTTATTTTTGCCAGACCAAACTGGCGGATAACAGTACGTTACGTTTCCGCCTGTATGATTTGTCGTTAGGCGGCATGGGCGCATTACTGGAAACAGCAAAGCCTGCCGGATTGCACGAAGGCATGCGCTTCGCTCAGATTGAAGTCAACATGGGGCAATGGGGTGTTTTTCACTTTGACGCCCAGTTAATCTCAATCAGCGAGCGCAAAGTGATTGATGGCAAGAATGAAACCATCACCACTCCCCGTCTGAGCTTCCGTTTTCTTAACGTCAGCCCGACGGTGGAGCGGCAATTACAGCGGATTATTTTCTCTCTCGAGCGGGAAGCCCGGGAGAAAGCGGACAAAGTGCGCGACTGATTTACATCGCGTCCAGTGCCTGCTCAAGTTTGTAGATATAGCGCGGAGCCTGCGGCGCAGGATGATTTCGCGCTACGTGATCGAGGAACTCATCAGCATCCAGATCGTTGATTTTGCTGATCGCCTTTTTCCGATCTGACGAGAAAGTCCGTAGCAGCGCACCTGCCCCGTTAGCATATGACACCACCAGCGCATATTGCAGTACCTTCGGATCTTCAATGCCTGCCAGCGGGCCGGTTTCCAGAATATTCAGGTAAGCCGCCCCCATTGAAATATTACGCTCCGGATTTTTCAGCTCGCTGGTCGTCGGCTCACCACTCCAGCCCATACGGCGATAAACATCACGTCCGGAGGTTGAAGCTTTTAACTGCATCAAACCAATGGCATTCGATTTACTCACCGCGTTCGGATTACCACCCGATTCGATAGCGATAATCGCCGTGATCAATTGTGGATCGACGCCCCAGGCTGCACCGGCTTTCTGGCTTATTGGCATCCACTGCATCGCACGTTGCACCGGAACTTTCGCGTTCCACGGCGGGTTCGTGTAGTCATGCTTTGATGAACAACCCGCTAATAACACAATCAAAAAGGCAAACCATCTTAATTTCACTTCTTCTATCCTTATAGCCTGGAATCGCCGTTGAGGTGACAACGGCACACCTAAGCGGCATGATATACATTTCGTTTCTGTTGTCAGCAAGGAATTGCCATGTCTCTGTTTCACTTAATTGCCCCATCGGGTTACTGCATTAAACAGCACGCCGCGCTGCGTGGTATTCAGCGCCTTACCGACGCGGGGCATCAGGTCAATAACGTCGAGGTTATTGCCCGTCGTTGTGAGCGTTTTGCGGGTACGGAAACGGAGCGTCTGGAGGATCTCAATTCCCTTGCCAGACTGACCACCCCCAACACCATCGTGCTGGCTGTACGCGGCGGTTACGGTGCCAGTCGTTTACTGGCAGATATTGACTGGCAGGCACTGGTGGCTCGCCAACAACATGACCCGTTGCTCATTTGCGGACATAGCGATTTTACCGCCATTCAGTGCGGTCTTCTGGCGCATGGCAATGTCATCACCTTTAGCGGCCCCATGCTGGTAGCAAACTTTGGCGCGGATGAACTGAACGCCTTTACCGAGCACCATTTCTGGCTGGCGTTACGCAATGAAACCTTCACCATTGAATGGCAAGGGGAAGGCCCGACATGTCAGACCGAAGGCACGTTGTGGGGAGGCAATCTCGCGATGCTGATTTCACTGATTGGTACACCGTGGATGCCGCAAATCGAAAACGGTATTCTGGTGCTGGAAGATATTAACGAGCATCCTTTCCGCGTCGAACGTATGCTGTTGCAGCTCTATCATGCTGGAATTTTGCCACGTCAGAAGGCGATTATTCTCGGTAGCTTTAGCGGCAGCACGCCCAATGATTATGACGCAGGTTACAACCTGGAGTCAGTGTACGCGTTTTTGCGTTCCCGCCTGTCGATTCCACTCATTACCGGCCTCGATTTTGGTCATGAACCACGCACGGTTACGCTGCCGTTGGGCGCACAGGCCATTCTTACTAACACCCGGGAAGGCACTCAGTTGACGATTAGCGGTCATCCTGTTCTTAAAATGTAAAAAAATCACGCTTCAGGGCTAAGTAAAACGCTGTCTCTGCCGCTAATATGGTAGGGTTTATATAAGAGACAGCGTAATCAGGAGTAACCGACCGTTGGATGCCACAACAATAATTAGCCTTTTCATCTTAGGATCCATCCTTGTCACCAGCAGTATATTACTTAGTTCATTTTCTTCCCGTCTTGGCATTCCTATTCTGGTTATTTTTCTGGCGATCGGCATGCTGGCGGGAGTCGATGGCGTCGGCGGTATCCCGTTTGATAATTACCCCTTCGCCTACATGGTAAGTAACCTGGCGCTGGCGATTATTTTGCTCGACGGCGGGATGCGCACTCAGGCCAGTTCCTTTCGTGTGGCGTTAGGACCGGCGCTGTCGCTGGCGACGCTGGGCGTGCTTATCACCTCTGGTTTAACCGGCATGATGGCGGCGTGGCTGTTTAATCTTGATTTGATTGAAGGCTTATTAATCGGCGCTATCGTCGGCTCCACCGATGCTGCGGCGGTATTTTCTCTGCTGGGTGGTAAGGGGCTTAACGAACGCGTTGGCTCGACGCTGGAAATTGAATCCGGCAGTAATGATCCAATGGCGGTCTTTCTGACGATTACCCTGATTGCGATGATCCAGCAGCATGAAAGCAGTGTCAGCTGGATGTTCGTGGTCGATATTTTGCAGCAATTTGGCCTCGGGATTGTCATCGGTCTTGGCGGTGGTTATTTACTGCTGCAAATGATTAATCGCATCGCCCTGCCCGCCGGTTTATATCCATTGCTGGCATTAAGCGGCGGTATTTTAATTTTTGCTTTAACCACGGCGCTGGAAGGCAGCGGTATTCTGGCTGTTTATCTGTGCGGTTTTCTGCTGGGTAATCGGCCGATTCGCAACCGCTACGGCATCCTGCAAAATTTCGACGGCCTCGCCTGGCTGGCGCAAATCGCCATGTTCCTGGTGCTGGGGCTGTTGGTTAACCCAAGCGATCTGCTGCCTATTGCCATTCCGGCGCTCATTTTGTCCGCATGGATGATTTTCTTCGCCCGTCCTCTTTCGGTATTTGCCGGATTGCTACCGTTCCGTGGTTTTAATCTGCGTGAGCGCGTGTTTATCAGCTGGGTGGGATTACGCGGCGCGGTGCCAATCATCCTGGCCGTGTTCCCGATGATGGCGGGGCTGGAGAATGCGCGACTGTTCTTTAATGTCGCCTTCTTTGTGGTTCTGGTTTCACTGCTCTTGCAGGGAACATCACTCTCGTGGGCGGCGAAAAAAGCCAAAGTGGTCGTTCCGCCAGTGGGACGTCCGGTGTCACGCGTTGGTCTGGATATTCATCCGGAAAATCCGTGGGAGCAGTTTGTTTATCAGTTGAGTGCCGATAAATGGTGCGTGGGCGCGGCACTGCGTGATCTGCATATGCCAAAAGAGACGCGTATTGCGGCACTGTTTCGTGATAACCAGTTGCTTCATCCTACCGGCAGCACCCGACTGCGCGAAGGCGATGTGTTGTGTGTAATTGGTCGGGAACGCGATCTCCCGGCGCTCGGTAAACTGTTCAGCCAGTCGCCGCCGGTCGCGCTGGATCAACGCTTCTTTGGTGACTTCATTCTCGAAGCCAGCGCCAAATATGCAGATGTGGCGCTGATATATGGCCTGGAAGACGGGCGAGAATATCGTGATAAGCAACAAACGCTGGGTGAAATTGTCCAGCAGTTGTTAGGCGCGGCACCGGTTGTCGGTGACCAGGTAGAGTTTGCCGGAATGATCTGGACGGTGGCCGAGAAAGAAGATAATGAAGTGTTGAAGATTGGCGTACGGGTGGCAGAAGAGGAAGCTGAATCTTAAATTTAATACAGCATCTATCGCCGGATGCGATGCTTTGCGAACGCAGCCTGAGCCTGCATATAAACTTGTCATTTCCTGATTTTGATATGCACATTCCAACATCAGAAGAAGGTTAAATTATGGATGGCAAACCATTGCAGGCTCTGGCCAATCAACTCAAAACACCGGCTCAAGAAAGTCAGCGTAATGGCTTCTTCTGACTGCAACAGGTGAAGAATAACCAGCGCCGCATTACCGGTATCCCCGTCAACCATCAGGGCCCCAGCCTGACATCGCCTGAACATATTCCCCCACGCAACCTGCCGCACTGGCGTAGCCCACACAATACGCGTTTCAGACTGCTCAGTAACTGTAGTGGCGTTTCATCCGCCTGTAGCACCGGATGCATGAGCGATTTCTTATAGTTATTCCTTTGCTTAATAACGATTATTTCCGGGTCGTTCGCTTTCGTATTTTCTTTAATACGTCAGAGCTGCCAGGGCCGTAATACAGCATGTACCAGACCCGACACGGCATTTCTGACCAAGGGAAAAAGTCAACGATGAGTAGTTATATCAGCGCAAATGACGTCCTGTGGCACCTTTGCGGTGACCACATTCACGTCTCCGGCGCTGCCAGAGGATATTTATTTCAAGGATATGTAGCATTATGGCCAGCATTAAAGACATCCGCCCATTCGCCCCCGGCATTCCCCCATCTTCCGTTAACCCAGGCGTACGCCCACCAGGGCAGTTCTTCCTGCCGGTGGAACTCAAGAATGAAATTTTGCGGAACATGAAGTATATCGGCCCGCAAATATTTAGCTGGGGTGATGACCACCGGCAGATCATTGACCTCAGTACCGCGGGCGAAGTGAAAATACATATGGTAGACAATACCATCATCACGTTGGAGCGCCTGAATCCGAATCCGCAACATAACGAGTTCATGATGGTCGCCGAATGGTGCCAATGGGCTATGGAGCGGGATGGTTTGCAAGAAAACCTGCAAAAAAACCTGTACGAAATCCTGGAAGAAAACCAGCAAAACAAACAGTCAGAAATTCCCCAAGAAGACCTGAAAGAAAGTCTGGAAGAAATCAAGGAAAATATCCTGGAAGAAAACCTGCCAGCAAGCCGGATTGAAAACCGGGCAGAAGCATTGCGCAGAATGAAGGAATGTCTCATTACAAGACGGAGTATGCTCAATCTTAGCAACCTTGGATTGACTTCACTCCCTGAAAATTTGCCTCCACATCTGATTGAATTTTACTGCAGTAAAAACGTGTTGACCGCGTTACCGAAGGTGATGCCAAAGTGGCTGCTGGTGCTTGACTGTACAGATAACGTCTTGATCTTGTTACCGAAGGTGCAGCCCTCAAAACTGATGGTACTGAATTGCTATGACAACTGTATTATCTGGCTGCCTGAGCTGTCGACTAACCTGAGAGTGATTAACTGTTCTGAAAACTTCTTGCAATTTTTACCGCCGTCGATGCCCCAGTACCTGTATAAACTATCCTGTGCCGGCAACAATATTAACTCAATACCTGATGAGATGCTGGAGAACTTGACTCGCCTGAAAGTATTTGACTGTTCTAGTAACGATTTGATCTCTGCACCACGGCTGCCGCCCAAACTAATCATATACTACTGTGGAGAAAACCAGTTTAAAACGGTACCGGTGCCGCAGCCCCGAAGCCTGAAGGTGTTTAGCTGTAATGGTAACCCGTGGGACAAAGACAATTTACCGACGCTGCTCAAAGCCGTCGAGGGCCTGAAAAACCAGGAGGGTCTGGAGGAGCTTTTGGACTTTTTGCACAAGGAGTGCCAGATGAAGCTGGAGAAGTTGGAGAAGCTGGAGGATCTGGATGACCTTATGGTTCTGGAGCTCCTGGATGACCCGGTACTCCTGGAGCGCGTGAAGGTACAGGAGGACCTGGAGCTCCTGGATCAGCAGTTGGGCCTGTTGAGTCTGGAAAGACAACAGGACTCGCAGCCTGTTAATCAACATTCTGAACATGAACCCGAATCTGCATCAAGGGTGAAGCGTGATTTATCTGAAGTCGAGTTCGAGTCAACAATGAAACGTAAGCGTTTTATGTAGAACGCCTGTGCGGTGAACTCAGGTTCCGGGGAAATAGTGTCCATCATTGTAATGGACACTATCATGGGAAATGGCTCTGTCACATCAACAACTACAGTTGCTGACCAGCCGGATGGATGATTTTTTCGCAACCAGAAGACGCTGCCTCCGATCCGGCTTACAACAAGTTACACTGTCACAACCGGGACACGTAACGCCAGCGCGCACATCAACTCATAGCCCACCGTTCCGGCAGCGGCGGCGACATCATCAATTTTGATCTCCTTGCCCCACAGCTCAACCGGCGTACCAATACCCGCCTGCGGGCAAGGCGTTAAATCGACCGCCAGCATATCCATCGAGACGGTCCCCACCGTCATGGTGCGCACGCCGTCCACTAAAACAGGGGTACCGGTAGGCGCGTGGCGCGGATAACCGTCGGCGTATCCTGCGGCGACAATGCCGATTCGCTGTTCATCGCGCGCAGTATAGCGACCGCCGTAGCCCACACGCTCGCCCGCTTTTAGCGTCTGGACACCAATAATCTCGCTGCTTAGCGTCATCACCGGACGTAATCCGGTATTGGCGATATCACGCCACTGACCGGACGGCGAAGCGCCATACAAAATAATGCCAGGCCGAACCCAGTCAAAATGCGCTTCCGGGTGCCACAGAGTCGCCGCCGAATTGGACAACGAACGCCGACACTCCAGCCCTTCCGCCGCCTGCTCAATACGCGCCATCGCGCTGGAAATTCCATCAGGATGTTCCGCCTCGGCAAAATGCGACATCAGGGTCATTTCGCCAACATTCGCCATCGCCCGCAACTGCTGCCAGACGGTAAGCACGCGATCGGGCTGGAAGCCCAACCGATTCATCCCACTGTTCACTTTAAGATAAATATCCAACGGGGCTTTTAGCCGTGCATTTTGCAGTGCTTTGAGCTGCCAGTTGCTGTGTACGCAGGTGGTCAGGCGGTGCTGGTCATAAATCTCCAGATCCTGAGCATGGAAAAATCCTTCCAGCATCAGGATCGGTCCTTTCCAGCCGCGCTCACGTAACGTTATTGCCTCTTCCAGGTTAAGTAATGCAAAGCCATCGGTGGCCCCGAGCGCGCTCCAGATACGCTCAATACCGTGCCCGTAAGCGTTCGCTTTTACCACCGACCAGACGCGCGCGTGCGGCGCGGCCTGGCGGACAATGGACAGATTCTGTTTTAATGCCTGCAGATCGAGGCTGGCCTGTATCGGACGGGTCATCTCGTTTCCTTAGCTGTGTGCGCCATGTAAATGGCCCGGGCGTGATGGCGTAAATCCACGGCTGTAGCGCGCTACGCTTAGATCTTCATACGGGATCGCTGGCGTGCGACCAGAGAGCAGATCGCTTAACAACTGACCGGAACCGCAAGCCATCGTCCAGCCGAGCGTGCCGTGACCGGTATTCAGCCACAGATTTTTAAAGCGTGTACGCCCGACAACCGGCGTGCCGTCTGGCGTCATCGGGCGCAGACCAGTCCAGAAAGTCGCCTGCTCGACATGACCGCCGCGTGGATAGAGATCGCGAACCACCATCTCCAGCGTTTCACGACGCGGTTGCAACAGCTCGGTATTAAAACCAACAATTTCCGCCATTCCGCCAACACGAATGCGGTTATCGAAACGGGTAATGGCGATTTTGTAGGTTTCATCAAGAATGGTGGATACCGGCGCACCATCTTCCTGCGCAATGGGAATGGTCAGCGAGTAGCCTTTCAAAGGATACACCGGAATATCAACTATGCCTTTGAGCATCGCCGTCGAGTAAGAACCAAACGCCATCACATACGCATCGGCCTTAATCACTTCATCGCCACACTTCACGCCGTAGATTTGCTCGCCGTCGCAAAGCAGTTGGTCAACGGGCGTATTAAAGCGGAATTTAACCCCCGCCTGCTCCGCCATCCGCGCCAGATTCTGGGTAAACAGCTGGCAGTCTCCGGTTTCATCATTGGGCAGCTGGAGCCCCCCCGTCAGTTTGTGCGCCACTTCTGCCAGCGCGGGCTCCACTTCCGCCAGACGGCTGGATTCCAGCAGCTGGTACGGTACGCCGGCATCTTCCAGCACGGCGATATCGCGGGTCGCATTTTCATACTGTTGTTCGGTACGGAACAGTTGCAGCGTCCCACCCTGACGCCCTTCATACTGAATATTGGTTTCGGCGCGCAATGCTTTCAGGCAATCACGGCTGTATTCCGCCAGACGCACCATCCGCCCTTTGTTTTCCATGTAGTGGCTGGTGTCGCAGTTACGTAACATTTGCCACATCCATTTCAACTGGAACTGCGTACCGTCGAGACGAACCGCCAGCGGCGCATGGCGCTGGAACATCCATTTAATCGCTTTTAAAGGCACACCTGGTGCCGCCCACGGTGCTGCATATCCGGGGGAGATTTGCCCGGCATTCGCGGCACTGGTTTCCAGGGCGGCCCCCGGCTCCCGATCAATGACGGTGACCTCATGTCCTGCCTGATTTAAGTACCAGGCGCTGGCAACGCCTACCACACCACTTCCCAGTATGACAACTCGCATAGCCACTCCGATAACGGTAGATACAGTAAAAGAATAATAATCTAATCACATCTTGATAACTCAGTTGAAAATATTATTCAACATACGGCTTTTTTATGGTGAGCTGGCTCACATCTCCCTGACTCTGCGGCAATATGGCGTCTTTAGTATCTCCTGCTGAACGCCCTTTTTATCCAGCATAAAATTCCGTTCAGAAGCGGATTAGTGGCACTCTGATAATAAGAAATCGCAAAGAAAAAAATTCTCCGGCGACGCGGTTTTTAACAGGTGTTCTATGCTTGAAATGAGGTGCTCCACACAGAGAGCGCCGACAACAATGAGGTGCGCGTATGGCGACGATCGATTCTATGAATAAGGACACCACACGTTTGAGCGATGGACCCGACTGGACGTTCGACCTGCTGGATGTTTATCTGGCAGAGATAGACCGGGTGGCGAAACTCTACCGGCTGGATACCTACCCGCACCAGATTGAAGTGATAACCTCAGAACAGATGATGGATGCCTACTCCAGCGTCGGCATGCCCATTAACTATCCGCACTGGTCATTCGGTAAAAAGTTTATCGAGACTGAACGGCTGTATAAGCACGGTCAGCAAGGACTGGCCTATGAAATCGTCATTAACTCTAACCCGTGTATCGCTTACCTGATGGAAGAAAACACCATTACCATGCAAGCGCTGGTGATGGCACACGCCTGCTATGGGCATAACTCTTTCTTCAAAAACAATTACTTATTCCGTAGCTGGACCGACGCCAGTTCGATTGTCGATTATCTGATTTTTGCCCGTAAATATATTACCGAGTGCGAAGAACGTTATGGCGTTGATGAAGTAGAACGGCTTCTGGACTCGTGCCACGCGCTGATGAACTACGGCGTGGACCGGTACAAACGCCCGCAAAAAATCTCGCTGCAAGAAGAGAAAGCCCGGCAGAAAAGTCGCGAAGAGTATCTGCAAAGTCAGGTCAATATGCTCTGGCGTACCCTGCCGAAGCGCGAGGAAGAGAAAACGGTTGCTGAAGCGCGCCGCTATCCGTCCGAGCCACAAGAAAACCTGCTCTATTTTATGGAGAAAAATGCGCCACTGCTGGAATCATGGCAGCGTGAAATTCTGCGTATTGTGCGTAAGGTGAGCCAGTATTTTTATCCGCAAAAACAGACTCAGGTGATGAACGAAGGCTGGGCGACCTTCTGGCACTACACCATCCTTAACCATCTGTATGATGAAGGGAAAGTAACGGAACGTTTTATGCTGGAGTTTTTGCACAGCCACACCAATGTGGTCTTCCAGCCGCCCTATAACAGCCCGTGGTACAGCGGCATCAACCCGTATGCCCTCGGGTTCGCCATGTTCCAGGATATTAAACGGATTTGTCAGTCGCCAACGGAAGAAGACAAATACTGGTTCCCGGATATCGCCGGTTCCGACTGGCTGGAAACGCTGCATTTCGCGATGCGTGATTTCAAAGATGAGAGTTTTATCAGCCAGTTCCTGTCACCGAAAGTGATGCGTGATTTCCGCTTCTTCACCGTGCTGGATGACGATCGGCATAATTATCTGGAGATTTCCGCTATTCATAATGAAGAAGGTTATCGGGAGATCCGTAACCGGTTATCGTCTCAATATAATTTAAGTAATCTGGAGCCGAATATTCAGATCTGGAACGTGGATTTGCGCGGCGACCGTTCGCTGACGCTGCGTTACATTCCACATAATCGCGCACCGCTGGATCGGGGGCGCAAAGAAGTACTGAAGCATGTGCATCGCCTGTGGGGATTTGATGTAATGCTGGAACAGCAAAACGAAGACGGCAGCGTCGAGTTGCTGGAACGTTGCCCGCCGAGAATGGGAAATCTGTAAAAACAACAAAAACCCCTCGTTTGAGGGGTTTGCTTTTTAAACGGAAGGGATTATCGCCCCTGAATGGCTAAATCACCCGGCAGATTTTTCTGCATCCGGTGCCAAATCTCGCCACTCTCATGCCCATAGCGACGCACTGTTTCGTATACCTGATCGTGCGCGCCTTCACTGCACAACGCCGACAGTTTGTGGTAGAAGCCCAGCGCCAGACTGCGCGCTTCCGGATTGGCGAAATAGTGACGACCAATGCGCGTATACAGTCCTTTCATCCCGTTAAGGATCAGACCGTAAATCGGGTTGCCGGAAGCAAACGCCAGACCGCGGAATATGTTGTAATCCAGCTCGGCAAAGGCATCGGCGTGATCGGCCACTTCATTAGCGGTAGCCAGCACCTCCTGCGCTTTATCGGGATGCTGACGAAACGCGGTGCGAATAAAAATAGTGGAAATATTGGTACGCACCGACAGCAAATTATCAATAAGCTGCGGCACACTTTCGTGATCCAGTCGCGCCAGTGTTTCAAGGATATTTAAACCGGAAGTTTCCCAGAAATTATTCACCTTCGTCGGCTTGCCATGTTGAATGGTCAACCAGCCATCTCGTGCCAGACGCTGTAACACTTCACGTAACGTAGTACGCGTTACGCCAATTAATTCTGAAAGTTCACGTTCTGCGGGCAAAATAGTCCCGGGAGGGAAGCGGTTATTCCAGATACTTTCAATAATGTACTCTTCCGCGAAACCTGCCGGGCTTTGCGCCTTAATGACCATAGTGAGATTTCCATAACACAGCAAAACAAAGTTGGACTCATCATACCAGAGGGCTAACTACGCTGATAGCAGACAAAAAGAAGAAAAAAGGGATCAAGGCTTCATTTTCCGCATCTCTTTCCCCTTGACTATCAAGACTTGCCTCACTCCTGCCTGACCGTTAAGCTTTGCGTTTAAACATAAAAACATCATTGATTATTTGTAAGGTAAGGGAAACCATCATGGAGATCTCCTGGGGCCGCGCGCTATGGCGCAATTTTTTGGGCCAGTCCCCCGACTGGTACAAACTCGCCCTCATCATTTTCTTAATCGTAAATCCGTTAATTTTCCTCATCAGCCCTTTCGTCGCGGGCTGGTTGCTGGTAGCGGAATTTATTTTCACTCTGGCGATGGCCCTGAAATGCTACCCGCTGCTCCCCGGTGGTCTGTTGGCTATCGAAGCGGTATTCATCGGCATGACCAGCGCGGAACACGTCCGTGAAGAGGTGGCGGCAAATCTTGAAGTCTTGCTGTTACTGATGTTTATGGTGGCGGGTATCTATTTTATGAAACAGCTATTGCTGTTCATATTTACCCGTTTGCTGTTAAGCATTCGCTCCAAAATGCTGCTGTCGCTCTCTTTTTGCGTGGCGGCGGCGTTCCTCTCCGCGTTCCTCGATGCCTTAACCGTCGTGGCGGTGGTGATCAGCGTTGCAGTCGGTTTTTATGGGATTTATCACCGCGTAGCCTCTTCCCGTACCGAAGATACCGACCTGCAAGACGATAGTCATATCGACAAGCATTACAAAGTGGTTCTGGAACAGTTCCGTGGCTTTCTGCGTAGCCTGATGATGCATGCCGGTGTCGGCACTGCATTAGGCGGCGTGATGACCATGGTGGGCGAACCACAGAACCTGATCATCGCTAAAGCGGCTGGCTGGCATTTTGGCGATTTCTTCCTGCGCATGTCGCCGGTGACCGTTCCGGTTCTGATTTGTGGCCTGTTAACCTGCCTGCTGGTAGAGAAGCTGCGTTGGTTTGGCTACGGTGAAACGCTGCCGGAGAAAGTCCGCGAAGTGTTGCAACAGTTTGACGATCAAAGCCGCCACCAGCGTACCCGTCAGGATAAAATCCGTCTGATTGTCCAGGCGATTATTGGCGTCTGGCTGGTGACTGCGCTGGCGTTGCATCTGGCGGAAGTTGGCTTGATTGGTTTGTCGGTCATTATTCTGGCGACATCATTGACCGGTGTCACCGATGAACATGCTATCGGTAAAGCCTTCACCGAATCTCTGCCATTCACCGCACTGTTGACGGTGTTTTTCTCGGTAGTCGCGGTGATTATCGACCAACAACTGTTTTCGCCGATTATTCAGTTTGTGTTGCAGGCATCGGAACATGCTCAGCTGTCGCTGTTCTATATTTTCAACGGTCTGCTGTCATCCATTTCGGATAACGTCTTCGTGGGGACGATTTATATCAACGAAGCGAAAGCGGCAATGGAAAGCGGCGCTATCACGTTGAAGCAATACGAGCTGCTGGCGGTCGCCATTAATACCGGTACCAATCTGCCCTCCGTCGCTACGCCGAACGGTCAGGCTGCGTTCCTGTTCCTGCTGACCTCTGCACTCGCGCCATTGATTCGCCTCTCTTATGGCCGCATGGTGTGGATGGCCCTGCCTTACACCCTCGTACTGACACTCGTCGGACTACTTTGCGTCGAGTTTACGCTTGCCCCTGTAACCGAATGGTTTATGCAAATGGGCTGGATAGCAACGCTTTGATAACAACTTACCGGGCATATAAATGCCCGGTTTGCCTTTTCGCCCGATAATTGTCCAATTGCGTCCTATTTTTGCTGCCTCCTGGTGGCGCAGCGAATGAATTGGTTTAAACTGCGCACTCTATGCATATTGCAGGGAAATGATTATGTTGCGATTTTTGAACCAATGTTCACAAGGCCGGGGCGCGTGGCTGTTGATGGCGTTTACTGCTCTGGCACTGGAACTGACGGCGCTGTGGTTCCAGCATGTGATGTTACTGAAACCTTGCGTGCTCTGTATTTATGAACGCTGCGCGTTATTCGGCGTTCTGGGTGCTGCGCTGATTGGCGCGATCGCCCCGAAAACTCCGCTGCGTTATGTAGCGATGGTTATCTGGTTGTATAGTGCGTTCCGCGGTGTGCAGTTAACTTACGAGCACACCATGCTTCAGCTCTATCCTTCGCCGTTTGCGACCTGTGATTTTATGGTTCGTTTCCCGGAATGGCTGCCGCTGGATAAATGGGTGCCGCAAGTGTTTGTCGCCTCTGGCGATTGCGCCGAGCGTCAGTGGGATTTTTTAGGTCTGGAAATGCCGCAGTGGTTGCTCGGTATTTTTATCGCTTACCTGATTGTCGCGGTGCTGGTGGTGATTTCCCAGCCGTTTAAAGCGAAAAAACGTGATCTGTTCGGTCGCTAATCCATTCAGCGCTCCTGCGGGAGCGCTTTTTTCCTGCCACTATGTTTATTTGACCCGCAGTAAATCAGAACTTCGCGTTGTATAACGTGGTGAAAGCATGGCACGCTTCATCTGCCATTGTTGCTGGATCCCCTGCCCAGCAAAATAGAGTGTTCCTCTGCCCTCTTTAGCATTTAGCGTATCCATTACCGCCATCAATTGCTCACTCCCGGGGCGCGGTGCGTTGTCATCGAATAAATTGAGCTGCGCGACTCCCTGACTGAAGAAATCTCCCAGCATCACGCCCGCTTTTTGGTAGCGATGGCCCGCTTGCCAGATGGCATCCAGAGATCGCGTAGCGGCGTTAATGATATCCCTGCTGTCCTGAGTGGGTGTCAGCAGTTTTACCGACGCGCTATTGCCGTAATAAGGTTCATTGAGCGCAAATGGTGACGTCTTAATAAACGTGGAAATAAACCGACAATATTGATGCTCACTGCGAAGTTTTTCCGCCGCCCGGGCAGCGTAACTACAAATGGCCTGCCGCATCGACGTATAATCCGTGATGCGTTCACCAAACGAACGGGAACAGATAATTTCCTGCTTTGTCGGTGCAAACTCTTCCAGTTGCAAACAGGGTTCACCGCGCAGTTCACGCACCGTTCTTTCGAGCACGACATTAAAATGTTTACGGATAAACCGGATATCTGTATCCGCCAAATCGAGAACGGTTTTGATCCCCATCGCGTCCAGTTTTTTGCTGATCCGCCGTCCAATCCCCCAGACTTCATCCACGGGGAGAGCAGACATTAATTTACGCTGGCGTTCCAGATTTGATAAATCCACCACCCCACCCGTCTGCCGCTGCCATTTTTTTGCCGCATGATTGGCAAGCTTAGCCAGCGTTTTGGTCTGGGCGATCCCCACACCAACAGTAAGATGGGTACGTTGTAGTACCGTTGCGCGAATTTCTCTGCCCAAATCAGTCAGATCGCGACAATTACGCACACCGGTCAGATCGCAGAATGCCTCATCAATACTGTAAATCTCGACGCGGGGCGATAGCTCTTCCAGCGTCGACATCACCCGATTGCTCATGTCTGCGTAAAGCTCATAATTGCTGCTAAAGCAAACCACGCCACAGCGACGAAACAGATCTTTTTGTTTGAACCAGGGATCGCCCATTTTAACACCCAGCGCCTTTGCCTCAGCGTTTCGGGCGATAACGCAACCGTCATTATTCGATAGCACAACCACTGGTTTACCCCATAAATCAGGGCGAAACACCGTCTCACAGCTGGCATAAAACGCGTTTACATCACAGAGGGCAAACATCAGCGCATCGCCTTAACGACGTGGATCACCACACCAAAGACATCCAGCGTATCTTCGCTACTGATGGTAATGGGTGAATATGCACTGTTCATGGGAATAAGCTGCACTGTCGGGCGTAGTTGCAATTTTTTCACCGTAAACTCGCCGTCAACAGCAGCGATGACAATATCACCATGGCTGGCGGTAATAGCGCTATCGACAATCAGTAAATCACCGTCACTAATCCCACCGTCAATCATAGAATCACCACTTGCTTTGACGAAGTAAGTCGCGCTGGGATGCTGGATCAACAGTTGATTCAGATCGATGCGCTGTTCAACGTAATCTGCGGCCGGTGAAGGAAAGCCACACTGAACAAGATCGCTAAATAGCGGAAAAGTCACAATTTCGCGGAGATCCGCAGGCTTGATAAACAACATAATAATCTGCCTGAAGTTATACTGTTTTTATATACAGTAGTCTGTTCTTGCCAGCAGATCAATACTGATTCAGGCTATCAATATTTGTCGCTGCATAGACTGCTGATTTTTCGTTCTCTTATCCTGTGCTCACGCGGCCTTCTGGCGACGACGCTCATCCAGCAGAAATGAAAAATATCACCCGGCTAAAAATAGAATAGAAGCATTCGCCATAATGACATTAAACATTGTTTGATATTTATCATATTAATAGAAATAAAGACATTGACGCATCTCGCCCGGCTAACTATGAATTAGATGAAGTAAAATTCATTAATAGTTGTAAAACAGGAGTTTCATTACAATTTATATATTTAAAGAGGCGAATGATTATGACTGAAATCGTTGCAGATAAAACGGTAGAGGTAGTTAAAAACGCAATCGAAACCGCAGATGGAGCATTAGACCTTTATAATAAATATCTCGATCAGGTCATCCCCTGGCAGACCTTCGATGAAACCATAAAAGAGTTAAGTCGCTTTAAACAGGAGTATTCACAGGCAGCCTCCGTTTTAGTTGGCGATATTAAAACCTTACTTATGGATAGCCAGGATAAGTATTTTGAAGCAACCCAAACGGTGTATGAATGGTGTGGTGTTGCGACGCAATTGCTCGCAGCGTATATTTTGCTATTTGATGAGTACAATGAGAAGAAAGCATCCGCCCAGAAAGACATTCTCATTAAGGTACTGGATGACGGCATCACGAAGCTGAATGAAGCGCAAAAATCCCTGCTGGTAAGCTCACAAAGTTTCAACAACGCTTCCGGGAAACTGCTGGCGTTAGATAGCCAGTTAACCAATGATTTTTCAGAAAAAAGCAGCTATTTCCAGTCACAGGTAGATAAAATCAGGAAGGAAGCGTATGCCGGTGCCGCAGCCGGTGTCGTCGCCGGTCCATTTGGATTAATCATTTCCTATTCTATTGCTGCGGGCGTAGTTGAAGGGAAACTGATTCCAGAATTGAAGAACAAGTTAAAATCTGTGCAGAGTTTCTTTACCACCCTGTCTAACACGGTTAAACAAGCGAATAAAGATATCGATGCCGCCAAATTGAAATTAACCACCGAAATAGCCGCCATCGGGGAGATAAAAACGGAAACTGAAACAACCAGATTCTACGTTGATTATGATGATTTAATGCTTTCTTTGCTAAAAGAAGCGGCCAAAAAAATGATTAACACCTGTAATGAGTATCAGAAAAGACACGGTAAGAAGACACTCTTTGAGGTACCTGAAGTCTGATAAGCGATTATTCTCTCCATGTACTCAAGGTATAAAGTTTATCACATTTAAAAACACAGCCGTTTTTTAAAGATTGAGAGTTACCTGTTGATAATAAGGTATCGGGTAACTCTCATTATGACAGAGCGCTTTCAAAAACAGGGCTACGAAATGGCGAGCATCCAGACGTATATTAAGAAAGCCCCCATCAAAATCTATTAAATTTATCACTGCGCCCAGTCAGGTTTATTTAAGATATGATCCTGCCAGTCAATCACTTCTGATTCTTTCACTGCGATATGACGCACAGAGATACGTTCACCATGCATTGCCGCTTTCGAACCAGTAAGCAGCGGATGCCACGCAGGTAAATCTTTACCTTCCGCCAGCAAACGATAAGCGCAGGTCATTGGCAGCCATTCGAATGTTGGCAGATTTTCACGGGTTAATTTAATGCAGTCGGGTTCAAACTCGAAACGACGTTCGTAGTTCCGACATTGACAGGTTTTAATATTGAGCTGGCGACAGGCGACGTTAGTGAAGTAGATTTCGTCGGTGTCTTCATCCATCAGTTTATGCAGGCAACACTGACCGCAACCATCACACAACGACTCCCATTCCGCATCGCTCATTTCGTCCAGGGTTTTACTTTGCCAGAAAGGTACATCGCTCATCAGGTGTTCCGCCATTACGTTAAAACGCACCTTATAACCAGTCTGGCACAGCGATGCAAGTTTTGCCGCCGCTTTCAGGCGGCAAAAAGTATTACAAAACGCGAGTTGTCAAAGAATGCCCATCGAAAGTGACTGTCAGCTCATCACCGCTTTGCAACGGGCCGACGCCATCAGGCGTGCCTGTCAACACAACGTCACCGGCCTTGAGGGTAAAAAACTTGCTCATATAAGCGATCAGCGGAACGATTTTATGGATCATGTCCGCAGTCGTACCTTGCTGGCGTTGTTCGCCGTTTACGCTCAGGCCCAGCGTTGTATTTTGCGGATCGCCGGTGAATTCCGCCGCGGGAATAAACCCGGAAAGCGGACAAGAGTTATCAAACGCTTTGGCCTTTTCCCACGGCTGCCCGGCTTTCTTCATTTTTCCCTGAACATCACGCAATGTCAGATCGAGCGCCACGCCGTAACCGGCAATGGCTTTACGGACATGCTCTTCCGTAGCCTGACGCAGCGTCGCGCCAATCAATACCGCCAGTTCGACTTCATGATGAACTGAACCGAAATCGGATGGGATCGCCAATGGCTGCCGCAGATCGCACAGTGCCGTTTCTGGTTTAATAAACAGCACTGGCTCTTCGGGCACTGCGCTACCCATCTCTTTAATATGTTTGGCATAGTTACTGCCAACACAGACTACTTTACTCACCGGATAATCCAGCAGCGCACCTTGCCAGTTGTGATGTTGATACATAACGTTCCCCTCACCTTATCGTGGATATGAAAACCCGCGCCGACAAAGATAATGCCACCGCCGGATATCGGTTATTTGTTCGTGTCGTGTGTTTTCTGCCCCATGACGGAAAGATGTTGCTTCAGCAAATCTTCGGGTGGTGGCGGTAACTGCAAATAGTAACCTTGCTCGGTTAATGCCTGTTTAACCTTTTCAATATCGGCATTGACCAGTTTCTTCCGCCCATCCAGCGGCAGAATCATCGCTAACTGAGGCTGACCAAAACCTTTCATCAGTTCCTCAGGTACACGCGAAAAATCGTCTTTTTTTTCGACATATAAATAGGTCTGGTCACGCTTGCTGCTTCGATAAATCACACAAAACATACTTTTACTCTTTAAGATGCCAGGTTTTGGCATAAGCTAACATCAATGAAACCCGCGCCACAAGCCAGCCAGCTGTAGATTTCTGCGGTTTGTTCAGTCCATGCGCCCTTAATAAGTGATCCCCCGGCAAAAATGCCGCGCCGGGATTTAACCGAACGCAGGAAAGCCACTGGAATTCTCCTGTGATGAATTGTTATATTATAACAGTTCATCGTCCTCATTCTGAACAGGAGACTACCTATGAAAATCAAGGGCATCAGTAAGGCTGTATTATTGCTTGCACTGCTAACCTCCACGAGCTTTGCTGCGGGTAAGAATGTCAATGTTGAGTTCAGAAAAGGCCATAGCAGCGCTCAGTACTCCGGCGAAATAAAGGGATACGATTACGATACATATACCTTCTATGCCAAAAAAGGTCAGAAAGTGCATGTGAGTATCTCTAATGAAGGCGCTGATACTTACCTCTTCGGGCCAGGAATCGATGATTCTGTTGATTTATCCAGATATTCCCCAGAACTCGATAGTCACGGACAATACTCACTCCCTGCTTCTGGCAAATATGAGCTGCGAGTGCTGCAAACTCGAAACGACGCCCGTAAAAACAAAACTAAAAAATATAACGTCGATATTCAAATTAAGTAAATGTCAACCGACGGGGACTCTCCCCGTCATAAACGTTAACGCCCCACTCCTCTCTGTCGCTCAAGAGGTTAATGACGAATAGAACATAATGTAAACAAGACATCACTCACGACACATAAATAACATCTTTGTGGTGGTTTGATTGATTTTTCCACTCCGCTTACCATCCACACCAAAATAACGATCATCACGACATAATTTTTCTTTAACATCGCAAAATACACCGTTAGCGAATGTAAATTCGCTGGGATCGTAGCCTTGTACTGATTGTAAGTTTTCAGCGGCTTTTTCGCCGAGATATTTCCTTGTTAACTCTGGGGAAATGCCATCTGAGTTAACACAAATATACGGGTCGCAAACAACGCCACACGCAGGAGATTGAAGTCCGCCAGCGTCATGTCCAGACGCCATTGATGAGAACATCATCCCCACACCTGACAATCCGATATAAATAATACGCATCATATTCATAGCACATCCTGATAATCCAACCGTGCAACACTTATGCTCATTTCATCATCAATCCGTAATCAAAACCGCTGACCTGGACGAGTTACGATGACCTGACAGAAGTATCAGACGTCTTCTGCGGTTTCTATGATAGAGCAATTCTGTGGCGGATATTAAGATAACGGGTATCTGTTCTTTAATGATGCCGCAAAAAATGGAAAGTTAAGAAAGCCTGGCGTGGTGAAAAAATACACTCGCCTCAATACTGGATATTTAAACAGGTCTGAAGATGCTGTTACGATTAGGGTGCGGAAAAAGGAAGCGTAAATAAGAACAATCAAAAGTACGACGGCAATGGGTTGATTGACAAGGATATTTTTTAAGCTATGAATCAGCGCCATTTATCACAGAATAGACTTTTACTCTGAATAAATGGGAGGGTGACTTGCCTCAATATAATCCAGACTATAACATGCCTTATAGTCTTCGGAACATCATCGCGCGCTGGCGATGATTAATAGCTAATTGAGTAAGGCCAGGATGTCAAACACGCCAATCGAGCTTAAAGGCAGTAGCTTCACTTTATCTGTGGTTCATCTGCATGAGGCAGAACCTAAGGTTATCCATCAGGCGCTGGAAGACAAAATCGCTCAGGCCCCCGCATTTTTAAAACATGCCCCCGTTGTACTCAACGTCAGTGCACTGGAAGACCCGGTAAACTGGTCAGCGATGCATAAGGCGGTTTCGGCAACCGGTTTGCGGGTTATTGGCGTAAGTGGCTGCAAAGATGCGCAACTTAAAGCCGAAATTGAAAAAATGGGGCTGCCTATCCTGACGGAAGGAAAGGAAAAAGCGCCGCGTCCAGCTCCCGCACCGCAGGCTCCAGCGCAAAATACAACGCCGGTCACAAAAACGCGTTTAATAGATACCCCGGTGCGTTCCGGTCAGCGTATTTATGCTCCACAATGTGATCTGATTGTTACAAGCCACGTTAGCGCTGGGGCCGAATTGATTGCCGATGGTAACATTCATGTCTATGGCATGATGCGCGGTCGTGCGCTGGCAGGGGCAAGTGGTGACCGGGAAACGCAAATATTTTGCACGAACCTGATGGCGGAATTGGTGTCCATCGCAGGTGAATACTGGCTGAGTGATCAAATCCCAGCAGAATTTTATGGCAAAGCGGCGCGACTGCAGTTAGTCGAAAACGCTTTGACCGTTCAACCGTTAAATTGATCCCTTTTTAACAAGGAATTTCTATGGCACGCATTATTGTTGTTACTTCGGGCAAAGGGGGTGTTGGTAAGACAACCTCCAGCGCGGCCATCGCCACTGGTTTGGCCCAGAAGGGAAAGAAAACTGTCGTGATAGATTTTGATATCGGCCTGCGTAATCTCGACCTGATTATGGGTTGCGAACGCCGGGTCGTTTACGATTTCGTCAACGTCATTCAGGGCGATGCAACGCTAAATCAGGCGTTAATTAAAGATAAGCGTACTGAAAATCTCTATATTCTTCCGGCATCGCAAACTCGCGATAAAGATGCCCTCACCCGTGAAGGGGTCGCCAAAGTTCTTGATGATCTGAAAGCGATGGACTTTGAATTTATTGTTTGCGACTCCCCGGCAGGGATTGAGACCGGTGCGCTAATGGCACTCTATTTTGCAGACGAAGCCATTATTACCACCAACCCGGAAGTCTCCTCAGTACGCGACTCTGACCGTATTTTAGGCATTCTGGCGTCGAAATCACGCCGCGCAGAAAATGGCGAAGAGCCTATTAAAGAGCACCTGCTGTTAACGCGCTATAACCCAGGCCGCGTAAGCAGAGGTGACATGCTGAGCATGGAAGATGTGCTGGAGATCCTGCGCATCAAACTCGTCGGCGTGATCCCAGAGGATCAATCAGTATTGCGCGCCTCTAACCAGGGTGAACCGGTCATTCTCGACATTAACGCCGATGCGGGTAAAGCCTACGCAGATACCGTAGAACGTCTGTTGGGAGAAGAACGTCCTTTCCGCTTCATTGAAGAAGAGAAGAAAGGCTTCCTCAAACGCTTGTTCGGAGGATAAGTTATGGCATTACTCGATTTCTTTCTCTCGCGGAAGAAAAACACGGCCAACATTGCAAAAGAACGGCTGCAGATTATTGTTGCTGAACGCCGTCGCAGCGATGCAGAACCGCATTATCTGCCGCAGTTGCGTAAAGATATTCTTGAGGTCATTTGTAAATACGTACAAATTGATCCTGAGATGGTAACCGTACAGCTTGAGCAAAAAGATGGCGATATTTCTATTCTTGAGCTGAACGTGACCTTGCCGGAAGCAGAAGAGCTGAAATAGGCCCGCTGTAAAAGCGCATTTCTCTTCAAGGCAGAGTCATCTCTGCCTTGCGTTTTTCATCCCCCTCATCCACGTTTGATAAGAGCGGCGAGTATTCTTGCTGATGCTACTCATTGCTTCCCCCCTTTACACCTTAATGCCGTTCCCCCCACACAGATCAAATTGTTTATACCTGGCTGAGTAAATAACCTTATTATTAGTATGGGTATACTGGGTGATGATAACCCCGCAATTTCATTATTCATTGTTCTCCCATAGGATGAGGTTTCCCGCCGTAACTGGCGGGCTTTTTTTGCCGCAGAATTTTTCCTTTTAACACCCTGTAAACGAAAACTGCGCCGAAGCGCAGTTTAATCGTTGATGGTCAGAACGACCAGTTCGCACCAGCCACCGCGTTCCACGGGGATTCCACACCGGCACCATGGCTATACCCCACCCCGAGATGTCCGCTTAACGTACTGCTGAATGAGGCTTTAATACCTGCCTGGTATATTCCACGTCTGCCCGACAAATCATTGACGAAATTACCGTCATTATTCACCTTCACCCGGTTATCATCGACAAATTCTTTGCGCACAGCCGCCTTCAGCCACGGCTCAATTTCCATACCGTTCCCCAGACGCATGTTGTAACTCAGCGTTGCGCCCAGTTCACGATATATACTGCGGGTATCGACTGATTTCGATTCCATGCCATTGGATAAATGATAGTAGCGTCTAAGTGACCTTAGCTCTGCTGCAACATCATCCCGCAGGCACCAGACCAGGGGATTGATCCTGAAGAGACAGCGCAAGTGTATTGTGTTCACCGCTCATCAAAGACATCATGATGAAATGATGATATCCCGCATAAGAAAGAGGCATTTTTTAAACGCAGTGCGCTGAAGTGTAGTTGGATAAAAAATCACTCTTTTCTGATAATACTGTTGTACGCTTATCTTTCGACAATGAGGCCGTCGACAAAATAAAATGACTAATGTAATCATTGCTGATAAATATTTTCTGCTCACATAAAAATCACACAATAATATTGATAAATCAGATTATCTTACCTTTACAACATTGTATTAACACTCAATGACACTTCTTGAATAAAAATATTGTCAATCAATGAGTTATTTCTCATTTGAGATTATTCTTATTCCCGTAAAAAACATAATTCCTATCATCACAGTCACGCTCATTTTGAATTATCTGAATAATAGCGAGCGTTCTTTAGTTAAGCAGATCTTAATTGAAGACGAAATTATTGCGTGTGCAACTTACTTAATACCGGACATCTAAGTTGAAGAAAAAAATACTTGCCTTCGGGCTTATCTCAGCATTGTTCTGCTCCACGCCAGCGATGGCGGATATGAACCGCACCACGAAAGGTGCATTGCTAGGCGCAGGCGTTGGTTTACTTACTGGCAATGGTGTTAATGGCGTACTGAAAGGTGCAGCTGTTGGCGCTGGTGTTGGTGCAGTAACAGAAAAAGGCCGCGACGGTAAAAATGCGCGTAAAGGTGCAAAAGTGGGTGCCGCCGTTGGTGCTGTCACTGGCGTTCTGACCGGAAATGGCCTCGAAGGGGCGATTAAAGGTGCCGTGATTGGCGGTACGGGTGGTGCAATTCTGGGTAAAATGAAATAAGGAATGATGATGAAAAAATTTGCTTTACTGGCGGGTCTTTTTGTTTTCGCACCAATGACCTGGGCGCAGGACTATAATATTAAAAACGGTTTGCCGTCAGAAACCTATATTACTTGCGCAGAAGCCAACGAAATGGCAAAAACTGACAGCGCACAGGTTGCAGAAATTGTTGCGGTAATGGGTAATGCCAGCGTTGCCAGCCGTGATTTAAAAATTGAGCAATCTCCGGAACTGAGCGCCAAAGTGGTAGAAAAACTGAATCAGGTTTGCGCTAAAGACCCGCAAATGCTGTTGATCACGGCAATTGATGACACTATGCGTGCTATCGGCAAAAAATAATATTTAATATGTTACCGCGTCGATGAATTCGACGCGGTATTTTAGCTAACGGGGATCAGAACTTATATTTCAGGCCCACCATCATTGCGGTGTCATTGTAGCCATTATCCCCCAGCTGCACGCCCACATTACCCCAGACGCTGGCCGCCGGATTCAGATTGCCATTTACGCCAAGTTTAATTTCCCCCAGATTACGCGCCCCGTCTTGTTCAACTTTCACACCGTTCATTGAGACAGCAAAATCTTTACTGTTATGGATCCAGTTCATTTCAACAAAAGGTTCAAAGTCGTCACCGTGCGGACCGCTGTTTTTCTCCTGAGTACGAATAAAGGTGCGGAAGCCGAGTCGGGTCTGGATGTTGTTATTTGCGTCATTCTCAATACGTGAGCCATTGGCTTCCGTGTGCGCATTATGATCGACGCCCATCCAGATAGCCTGTGCCTGTGGCTGGAAGATCCACGTATATTTCGCCGCTTCCAGACCAAAGGATTTATTCAGGGCAAAACCGTAACCCGCTTCCAGCGAGACGGTTGCACCTTTCGCGCTATAGGATTCATAGGCTAATTCATCTCCTTTCACCGAGTTTTTAAACCAGCTATATTGCGCCCAGGCGTCAATGTATGCGCCTTTTTTACTGATGTCATCGGCAAACCAGGTGGCATACAGCCCTGCGCTATAGCCTCTGACACTCCCTTTCGAACGATAATCCGACACGCTGGAATGAGTTGAGTTGTAGTCGCGGGCATAACCAGCCATCACTCCCAAACGCCAACTGTCACTGTCGGTAAAACCACCGGTTAACAGATCCGCCCCTAACTGCGAGACGTAGCGATGCGAGGTCGTTCTCAACTGTCCGTTGCTGTCACGCCAGGCATTATGCCCGCCAATTTGACGTAGCCAAAGTCGGCTTGAACGCTCCTGTTCAGTTACAGGATCGATGTAGCGCGTTTCACCTGCACGATCGTTCAGACGCATAACAAAAAGAGTGTTAGCGGCTGCCAGGTTGGCGACGTAACTTCCAGCTTCGGGGCGCAGAACGGGGGTAGGCGTTTCTGTTGATTCTGAATTTCCCTCTGAGCTGTTATCCTCCTCATTCACTGACTGATAACTTGTCAAATACCAGTTTTTGCCTTGTTGTTTTAGTTGATATTCGAAAGCTCCAGCTGCAATCCTTGCATCACCTTGTCTGAAGGCATCTGCTGGAGATTCATCGCCATTCACAGTTATGAGTTCGATCCCATTTAGCGTGGCCGCGCCGCTTCCTCCAGCATTTTTCACATAGACGGTAGTTGAACCCGAAGTATTACCCTCAACAATAAGTCTGTCAGTAGCCGATTTATCATCACCTAATACGGTGCGGATATTAAGCTGACCATTATTACCGACATAATTACCTTTTACGGTTAACGTTTTTCCCTGGGTAAATGTTTGACCATCATCATACGAAAGATTGATAATACTGTCTGAATTAGTCAGATGGGTAACAACGGAGTCATCTTTCATATTCCAGATTGTGTTTTCTGAAAGCTTCAGTGTAGTTGTGCCGCTAACGAGTTTAGTCGCTCCATTTAGAGTAGAGTCGGACGAAATTATGTTTAAGCCACCTCCAGTATTATTAACCAGAATATTATTACCAGGCGTGATAATACTTCGATTAAGGATGCTTACATCCGTTGTAGTTTTGTTAACATCAATACTATCCAAAGCACTTGAAAGTTCGACACTTGATAGTGCTATTTTGGCTTGAGAATCGATATTTGATGCATCAATTGATATTCCTTTATCTTGTTCTGATACCGCGGTGACATTGGAAAAAAATAACTCTCCACCATTGTATATTTTTGCAATGGGGGCTTTAGTGCCTTTTGTTGTAATAGAACTATTTTTATATCAATGTTACCTTGTCGAATAGCAACTGCATAACTTCCATGCTCCCCGGTTTCAAGTGCCACATAATCTAAATTAATATATGCTTTTTCCCCATTAGCATAAGCACCATAGCTATTAGTGCCATTAGTTGTTATGGAACCACCATTCATTTTTAAATCAGCACGGCTAATAACTTCGTAACTGTTAGAATCACTAACTTCATCATCTACAGCATCGACACATGTTCGAGACTCTCCAGGACTTGAACATGCAAGAACACCTACTGCATTTTCCCCATAGGTAACAATGTTCGTTTTATCTGTGGTTTCAAGACGGGTGTTATTTTCCACAATCCCAGAATCATTAACCTGACTTAAAAGTCCCGCTGAATATGCCCCCCTCGTCTCGACTGAATTATCACCATTCATAACGATGGTGCCACCAAATTCACTGACTACTGCGCTGGCTGTTATCCCTCCATTAACATCTTGGTTATTTCCTTTGTCAGATACGCTTCCAGAGGTCTTAATATCGCTATCGCTTATATATAATACTTTGTTATGACTATCAACAGAAATACCATAAGATCCATCACCACTAGTCATCACACTGGCATTATTTATATATCCAGTTACACCGTCATCCACTTTCACAGCATGGCTTTCGTCTTTAGTGGTTAGATACTCTCCATTACTTATCGAATTATTATCTTTGATTTCAATCGGCGATTCTTCATCAGTTATATAGGAAAGTATACTATAATCATCCAACAATTGTGTTGCATATGCATTACCCACCGCCAAAGCAATAAGTCCTAAACTAAACCCGGGGAGTTTTTTCAGTTTCATAGATTAACCATCCATTCATTGGATTAACAAACATTCCTGGTCAAATAACCTATGAGTTCAGATTACCAAAACGGAGGGTAAAGACAAAAACAAAAGCACAAAAAATTTAAATAGATAAACAGCGACAATATATAAATGATAAATAAGGCGGCATTATCATTTTTCACCTTATTTTCATGACATTGATCACTTTGGGGTGACGATTTTGTTTAACAAATAACTCTTCGACATCAAAATTATTAATAGTTGCCATGAAAATTATTTCGGTGATATATAAAGCCAACTGTGATAACACCAGGGTTGACAACTATTTGCGCAATAATTCCTTTCCTTCAATGATCCAGGCGTTCACTGTCAGCACCCCATTCAGCCGCATACTGACAGTGAGAAACTGAAAGATTATTGCTGATCCCTGTGGCTGACGAGTCTTTCCCTTAATCGATTAATCAGATTGATCGCCAGCCAAACAAGGGCATTAAGCAAATTTATCGTCACAAGCACTTCTCCCAGCCCGGTACTGGGTTTTGCAATAAGGATGACCAGGAGAGTGATCAGCATAAATGCAATGGAAAAGATGATATAGAGAGTGAAATAATCCAGATTATTACTATTGTTCATGCTACTAATGGCAATCCTGTCAAAACTTTCAAACAATTATAGCAAACAAAATAATGAACAATAGTAACAAGAGGCAACGAGCTAATTAGCTGTCTATAATTACACCGCACTATGGCCTTACTGATCGATTTTCACTCAACCACAACCTTCACCTTCGGTTTAGAAAGGATAATTTTGACCAGGTCGATGTATGTTACCGGTTTATAGAAATAATAACCCTGCTGAAATGTGATATTATTTTGATTCAGATAGTCAAGTTGTTCTTTCGTTTCGACACCTTCAGCGACGATACTGATCGAAAGTTTACGCGCCAGATCCAATACACAATCCAGAATCCGAGTTGATTCTGGGTCTGCGTTTACGCGGCCAACGAAACTGTGATCAATTTTGATATAATCAATATGCAGGTCATGCAGATAAGAAAGCCCTGAGTAGCCAGTACCGAAATCATCCAGCGCGATGACAAAACCATTTTCATGCAGAATGTTCAACCGCTGAACCAGACTTTCATCAACATTTAATGGCTCACGCTCGGTAACTTCCAGAACGAGGTTTAAATCGCGACGGGTAAAACTGTCACGGTAATTTAAGCACTCGTCGACAAATGTCGGCGAAATAATATGCGAGGCGCTAAAATTAATCCCAATATGAAAACCTTCCGGCAGTTTACTCGCGATAGCGTTCATCTGTCTGGCAACCTGATTCATCAGGCTTTGCGTAAGCGGAACGATTAATCCGGATTTTTCAGCAAGTGGAATAAATGCCGCGGGTGATATATATCCACCGTGAGGTTGTTTCCAGCGGGCTAACACCTCAACTCCCCGCAATGTCCCTTCCCGACCATTTACCACAGGTTGGTAAAATGGGACGATCTCCCCATTATTTATAGCCCGTCGCAGGATCTCTTCAGGCGTTGCGCTTTTATTGAAATACCTATCAAGCAGGAAGGCAGCGGCGCAGGCGATTAACAGAATAAATATCAAAATCCCAAAGCCTTTATCGATAAGTCTGTAGAAGCTAAAGAGTGGCGGCGGGTTAAAGATAATAGTGAAATGATATTTTGTGGAGTGAACCTTCTCGGTATAGGGATAGTGTCCATTAAGCGTCATCACATCACCCGTAGGTCCAATAATTTCATCTGCCACGCGTAATACATACCTTACCCCTTTCAAGGGTACATTAAGCGCCCCGCGAATATGCTGATCACTTATCGTAACCAAAATGCGCGTATCTGCAAATTGGCTCTGATAGAGCAGGATAGGTAATCTATTAACGGTGTCGATTGCCGGAGCCAGCAGTAAATTACTGTCCGGGAAAACAGGAATACGAGACAGTAGGACCCGATTCCCCGGTAAGGATGTACACCAGACCGTTCCCTGTTTGAGAATGATGATTGTGCGCAGGTGAGGTTTCAGAGCTGCTTCAGTGCCAAGCTGATATTGCTCCTCGAGGTCGCATTCCTTCCCGGCAATGTTAACCGCCGTTTGAGTCGCCTGTGACGCTTCTTCAAGTATATGATTGATATTGTTGGCGGCATATCTTGCTCCCGCCAGGTACTCTGCTTTTGCGGAATACCAGAGCTGGATGTTCAAAATAGTGACACCGGTTATAAACAAGCATATCGCAATGAAGATGGGTATGAGTGTATTGCGCATTTGCTTGTCCCGGCCAAAGGGTTTAATACATGAAAATGCCATTCATTCGCTCGCACTGGCATCTACAGAGAGCATGGTAGAGAGCATAAGAAATATCCACGCCGAAGATAAAATTTTCTCCATCTTCATCTAACCTATTAATTATTGAGCACAATGTAGTCAGAATTAAACAAATTAGGTGGGATATCAGGCGTCAAGAATGGAAAACGAGCGCTCTCCATTCCTGTTTGCCCCCTGATATTGCGGATATATTAAGAAAGCATAACGCCTGAAATGCTCACTTTGCACCAGCATGATGATACAGCTGATGTTTATTCTATAACCTTACTCAAGTTCTAAGAGAGCACTGATTCCCTGTCATTAATAATGATATCCGTTAGTGTAGTCTTATGCATTTCAATGTACTGCAAGATTTGCAGATAGAGATCAGAAAGAATCACACTAGTTTCATCTTTTAAACGCAAGCGTAAAGCCTGATCAATAATATGACTATCAACATACCCGTGCGTCATGAGCACCTCCCTCTCGAGATTTTTAAACAAAGCACATTGAAAAATAAATCTCTCGGGGATTGAATTATTCATGTCAGCCTCGTAGGAATATTGACCCAATAAAATTATGCTGTGTATAGTCTAAAGCGACAGACAAAAATAAGATGACTGAGTTTTCTATAAACTTATACTTAATAATTAAAAGTTACATATCATCAGCTGTGTATCGCAACACGATTTCCAGTGTTTTTCTAATCACATCAGCTTTGAGAATATCACTTGTTGTTTCCAGAGAGTGTATCAGACTTAAGATAATATTTTTATTATTAACATTATCGCCTGAAAGCATTAAATTGGTCACAGCCTGCCCTAACACAGCTGACTCTTCTTCTAACAAATTACCTGAACTACGAAAGTAGCTTGATAACGCTTTATCAGTTATTGCATTATGAATTGTAGTATCTTCAAGCATGGTAACCTCTCATCTTACTTATGAAATTTTAATGTATTCTGTTTATTTTCTTACCATTGAACATACTTTTATTGTCAGCTATCGCTGTTCTTCTGTTTGGCTCTCCTGTATCACTGTTGCTAAAATCACGAATTATGCTGTCAATTAAATCTCGTCGGAAAGCATTTTCCTCAGCCGATTTCATTACGAGTAATTGCTTAATAAGAGTCTGTAACGAAAAATTTATCTTCATGCGCAGTATATGGAGCACCGCCTGGCCAGTAATTTCATATTTTGTACTTTCATTATCAGATGTCTTCATAACGACTTCATAGCTAACCTGTTAAATAATCAGGCTGTTGCATTATTCAAAAAGCAACCCAATTAGTGCATTATAATGTTTCTGTTCCTCTTCCCCTGTCGCTTGTTCCAGTCGGCATAGAAGTTTGGCACAAAGCGACTTTCGACTCAGATTACGTCCATCTTTCAAAATCTCAGTCACAATTTCCCCGAGAGTTTCCTGCTGAGTAGGCAAGTTAGCTTTTGCAAAGTAACGAGTGATTGCTCCCGCAGAATCTAAAGTCACTGAATTTTGATGCATGCTACGCCTCTGTTAAAAATGTTAATCAATGTTAAGTGAGGTAACAATAGCAAACTTGTACGAAATATGTGTACAGAATGATAAGTTAATTTTTTGCATTTAGTGCTAATACATATAAAACAACAGGTTATGATAAAAAATATTGCATCATTTAAATGACAACCTATACAATAATTTTCGCCAACTCATCTTCAACTTTTTCCATTTTTTATCAATGTAAAGAAACAGTTATGTTTTGGTATTAAAAGAAAGACACCGGAAGATATGTCTGTTACCGTCTTACTCTCGCCTCTCCCATTACCCTGGACAGTTAATGCTTACCACCCTTATTTATCGTAGCCATATACGTGACGACGAACCTGTCAAAAAAATCGAAGAAATGGTTTCGATAGCAAATCGCAGGAACATGCAGTCTGACGTAACAGGGATCTTACTGTTTAATGGTTCTCATTTTTTCCAGCTTCTGGAAGGTCCGGAAGAACAGGTTAAAATGATATATCGGGCTATATGCCAGGATCCACGGCACTATAATATTGTTGAGCTGCTGTGCGATTACGCGCCTGCTCGCCGTTTTGGCAAAGCGGGAATGGAATTATTTGATTTGCGCCTGCACGAGCGAGATGACGTTTTACAGGCCGTATTCGACAAAGGCACATCAAAATTTCAGCTAACTTATGATGACAGAGCGCTACAATTTTTTCGTACTTTTGTCCTTGCAACCGAACAAGCAACCTATTTCGAGATCCCTGCCGAAGACTCCTGGCTTTTTATCGCTGACGGATCTGATAAAGAACTTGATTCCTGTACCCTTTCACCAACTATAAACGACCACTTTGCCTTTCATCCTATTGTCGATCCCTTATCGCGGCGGATAATCGCTTTTGAAGCCATTGTGCAAAAAAATGAAGACAGCCCGTCAGCTATAGCGGTTGGGCAGCGTAAAGACGGGGAAATCTACAAAGCGGATCTCAAAAGTAAGGCGCTTGCATTCGCGATGGCACACGCACTTGACCTCGGTGATAAAATGATTTCAATCAATCTATTACCTATGACCCTGGTTAACGAACCTGACGCAGTCTCTTTTTTACTTGATGAAATAAAGGCCAATGCTCTGGTGCCTGAACAAATCATCGTTGAATTTACTGAAAGTGAAGTCATATCTCGGTTTGATGAGTTTGCAGAAGCGATTAAATCGCTTAAGGCTGCCGGTATCAGTGTAGCAATTGATCATTTTGGCGCAGGTTTTGCCGGTTTGTTACTCCTGTCACGCTTCCAGCCTGACAGAATTAAAATCAGTCAGGAATTGATTAACAATGTTCATAAAAGCGGGCCACGGCAGGCAATTATTCAGGCGATCATAAAATGCTGTACATCACTTGAAATTCAAGTCTCTGCTATGGGTGTGACAACACCAGAAGAGTGGATGTGGCTTGAATCTGCAGGAATTGAGATGTTTCAGGGAGATCTGTTTGCGAAAGCTAAATTGAATGGTATCCCTTCAGTTGCGTGGCCGGAGAAAAAATAATTTTCAGCACATTATTTCGTATGATTTCTGAAAATCATCGTGAAAATGAATACGTTATGTTTAAATTTAATCCACATTAAAAATAATGTTTCATTCAATTTAGCTGAAATCTTATTTATACTTTGTACAATTTTAGCGTATATTGTACAAAGTATTATTGGGTCGTGTACAGGCGACGGAGATTTATGACCGCAAGGAGGAAGTGTGGCTTATTACAGCATTGGTGATGTTGCCGAACGTTGCGGGATTAATCCTGTCACTCTCCGGGCCTGGCAACGCCGCTACGGTTTGTTAAAACCACAGCGCAGTGAAGGCGGACACCGACTCTTTGATGAAGAAGACATACAACGCATCGAAGAGATCAAGCGTTGGATAAGTAATGGCGTCCCTGTAGGCAAAGTTAAAGCATTACTGGAAACCACCAGCCAGGATACGGAAGATGACTGGAGCCGCCTGCAAGAAGAGATGATGTCAATTCTTCGTATGGCTAATCCTGCCAAACTACGCGCGAGAATTATTTCACTGGGTCGAGAGTACCCAGTAGATCAATTGATTAATCATGTTTACCTTCCTGTTCGCCAGCGTCTCGTGCTTGATCACAACACCTCCCGCATTATGAGCAGTATGTTTGACGGCGCATTAATTGAATACGCAGCAGCCTCGCTTTTCGAAATGCGCCGTAAGCCCGGTAAAGAAGCCATTCTGATGGCGTGGAATGTTGAAGAGAGAGCACGATTGTGGCTGGAAGCATGGCGTTTATCATTGTCAGGATGGCACATTTCTGTTCTTGCTGATCCCATTGAAGCGCCGCGCCCGGAACTGTTCCCAACGCAAACATTGATTGTCTGGACAGGCATGGCACCAACGAGAAGGCAAAACGAACTTTTACAACACTGGGGTGAGCAAGGTTATAAAGTCATCTTTCATGCCCCCTAATTTCACCTTTATCCCGCCCCTTAGACAGAATCTTATAATCTGAACCCACAATAGCGTTTGTACCGGAGCTGGTCCGTTGCAAAATGCTCACCGGGAGAATTCAGGTAATCCCCCTTTCACACTTTGTACATATCACAGCCAAAGGACAGACCAGATTGAAGTGGTAAAACCGATCGTGCACACTACGCAGTCTCACAACTAACAAGAGGTTATTATCCTGATGGATCAGGTTGTTGTTTTTCAAAAGATGTTTGAGCAAGTGAGAAAAGAGCAAAACTTCTCCTGGTTTTATTCAGAATTAAAACATCACCGCATTGCACATTACATTTATTATCTGGCTACGGATAATATCAGAATTATTACTCACGATGACACGGTTTTGTTATTAAGAGGAACCAGGAACCTGTTAAAAGTTAGTACGACCAAGAACCCTGCTAAAATAAAAGAGGCCGCATTGCTTCATATTTGCGGAAAATCAACATTTCGGGAATACTGTTCAACACTGGCAGGCGCGGGCGTTTTCCGGTGGGTTACTGATGTTAATCATAACAAACGCAGTTACTACGCCATTGATAATACGCTTTTATATATTGAAGATGTAGAAAACAATAAACCATTAATCTAGCTAAAGTTGGAAGCTTAAGAAATGCTTCATAATTCAGTAAGACATTAGCATAATGGAAATAAAAGTGCAGAGACTATCCCTATGGATGATAAATACTGTCTTTTTATTGCCACTCATAAATAATCACCAGGCCAATACTATCAAATTGATATTTGAAATGTGATTACTTGACTTTCTATACGTTATTTTATAACGGTTAGCAAATTTATAAAACCAACGGGCGTGCCATACGCCCGTTTCAATACTTAACGCACATGTGTTTTGGTTTAGTCATCATCCGGTTATATGTATTTTAGCCAGGAATGGGTTAAACCATTCCTATATAACTAAAAAATTGAAACCTTATTCTCATGTCATGCTTATATTCGTCATTATCGTTATATAAAAAGGCCAACCATAATGTTTAGCAAATTGGCACAAAGTAGTATAAAGGCTATGTTTTAATTACAGGATGTTCAGTCATTTGAATGTATAACATTTTAGCTAAACAAATCTAAAACGAAGTGAATAATCTAATATTTTCACTAAATCTCATTTTGTTTAATATCTATTGAGATTTCTTGCTTTAAATTTTGTTTTATATAAACAATGGTTTTAATTTTTGATTAATTTGTTTTTTGGGGAGTAATATACACATATGCAAAGTCAAGAAATAAACATCCTAATGAACCATATTAAATACCGTGGGATAAGACATAACAAATGAAGTGGATAGTAATTGACACGGTAATTCAACCTACATGCGGTATATCTTTTTCAGCCATATGGGGTGATATGAAAATGATCATCTGGTATCAACCTACTATATTTCTCACTCCTGGAAGTATATTTACACCGGTTAAGTCTGGTATTATCTTTAAGGATAAAGAATACCCTATTACTATTTATAACATCACACCATTCAACAAGGATTTATGGAGTTTACTCAAAAGCAGTCAAGAGTGTCCTCCAGGAGAAAGCGAAATAACAAATAAATGTTTACATAATAGTTGTATTATAAAAATATGCCCATATGGACTCAAGTAATGGTCTTCATATAAATATTCTCGACATGATATTAATAATATCCACATAAATAAAACAACGGGCGTGTTATACGCCCGTTTCAATATTTAACACATGTAGAGATTACATGTTCTTGATGATCGCATCACCAAACTCGCTACATTTCAGCAATTTAGCGCCTTCCATCAGACGTTCGAAGTCATAGGTTACAGTCTTGGCGTTGATTGCGCCTTCCATACCTTTAACAATCAGGTCTGCGGCTTCAGTCCAGCCCATATGGCGTAACAGTATATAAAAATTATGTATTCAACTCGCTGATATTTAATCATAAATATTATTTTCTTGTCTTTGTATTAGCCAAAATCAACTTTATTCAACCGTTTGATTTCATTGACGTTCGTTTTTATTTTGGGGAAAGATTTTCTCTACCATTTATATCAAAATTACAAGTCTACATTTTATTAACATCTCAATACATGTGTGGCCTTGCAAGCCATTGCGAGGCCTTATGTGTCTCAGTTTTGTCCCGCCTTGTATTACGACTTGCATAGCCAATGAAGATAAACGTGACGACAAACAAAGCAGCTGTCTTCTTTTCTTTCACACTTTCCCCACTCAGCAGCATGCATACCTTCTACTATAACTGTAGTGAATGTCTATTATGAGCGAACTGCGGACATCGTGGAGACAACATGCTGCTGGGTGCGGATATCCCATGGCACGTCATATCGCTCGCCGTATTACTTGTTATTTTTTTGAAACGAGAAGTTGATACAATTCCTTCAGGGATAAGGCTAATAACTCATTCTTCCTGATGAGATCTTTATCAGCGTCTATACCCTCTGCGCATGATTCATTTAAATAGTTCAGTGTTTCCTGATCATCATCCAAGCATTCATAGCTGCCTGAATAAAATTCATCGCAACTTGCTTTGTTATTTTTGTCAATGTAACCAATGCATTGAATCACGCCTTTAACAACTTTAGCAGCAGAAAAAACAAAGTAACTGCAGTCATTTATATAGCGTTCAATATCAAAAATCATATAAAAATAGTGCATAGAGTGTTTTTCAATTTCAAACTCACTTGAAATCATAGCTATTTCACATTCAAGGTCTTTCAGACCATCTAACATTATGGAAAGTTTACATTGTTTTTCTTGCACAGTTTCATACTTAAATGACTCTCTCCCCTTTGCCCTGACATTTATTCTTTCTTCAATTGCATAAATATAAGCAGGATATACACGCGACCACACTTGGTTTATTTTTAGGATTAACCGGCCTCTTTTCAGCCTTTCTTTTGTAGCTATAAATTCTGCATATAGCGCAGCATCCTCTTCGCACCATACATCAACTTTTCGTTTATAACCCAACTTTAATTCTTTCCCTACGCATTCAGGAAACAAAGGATCAAAGTCCTTTAAGTATTCAAACTCACTTAGATAGAATCCTGTCTCATAACGATTAAATAATTTCCTAAACTCTTTCCCACTTAAGGTTTTCATTGTATCAATCACTCTGTTTTCATAAAAGCAAAGTCAACAAGATAAAACAATAAAAACTCTTACACAACCAGCTGATGTTTTTAAAATAGAGGATAATATAAGACAAGCATAACCTCGTTCACTTCAATGCTACTCCTATCGTTCTTTTGCGTCACAGAGCGCCTGCCGGACAACTGCATCATAGACCAAACGGAACTGCTTCCGTCGATTAATCAGATGGCAGCGCATAAACACGCTCAACAACCCGTTTGACTGCTTCAATTTTAAGCTCTTCGGAATAACGCTTACCGTGTAAGTCTCCCTGCAAAACGAGCTATCAACTTTTAAGGAGTCTCTGGCCCCCCCTGCTTCCGCTCCTGGCACACAGCAGCCCTAGAGACAGTGGAGTAAAGTCATGGAGGCTCGGTGGGGGGAGGTGCAAATCCTCCCATACAAAAAATACGAAAATCAGTAACGGCTAGAAATCATTCAATACATGCACTCTCGAAATTGCATCAGCCAACCGCAAAACGTTATTTCAAAGCCTACTAGCTGCCTTACTTTTTTCCTCAATAACGCGTCGCCAGCAGGAAACAACCTAATCCCTGTTTTGGGCCTCAAAGCTGCTAATGATAATCATTTTCATTTTGTATAGGCTGTGCTATAAAACATAGCCGTTGCTATGTTTGTTCTAATTTTGCTCACTATAGGTACTAAATTATGCACTCGATAAAAAAAGTAACCATGCTCTTGGGGGGGCTCGCACTCACCTGCTCGATCGCATTTCAGGCAAGTGCAACTGAAAAATTCAAGGTCATTACAACATTTACCATCATCGCGGATATGGCCAAAAACGTGGCGGGAGATGCTGCAGAAGTCTCATCCATAACCAAGCCTGGTGCAGAAATTCATGAGTATCAGCCTACCCCTGGCGATATTAAACGTGCGCAGGGGGCACAACTGATTCTCGCCAATGGTATGAATCTGGAATTGTGGTTCCAACGCTTTTACCAGCATCTCAATGGGGTTCCAGAAGTAATTGTCTCTTCGGGTGTGACGCCAGTAGGGATCACCGAAGGGCCCTATGAGGGCAAACCTAACCCCCATGCCTGGATGTCGCCAGATAATGCTCTGATTTACGTCGATAATATTCGTGATGCGTTTATAAAATACGATCCGGCAAATGCACAAACCTACCAACGTAATGCCGATACTTATAAAGCCAAGATTACCCAAACCCTTGCCCCCCTGCGTAAGCAGATTGCGGAACTCCCTGAGAATCAGCGATGGATGGTCACCAGTGAAGGGGCTTTTTCTTATCTCGCACGCGATTTGGGGCTAAAAGAGCTTTATCTGTGGCCGATTAATGCCGATCAACAAGGAACACCGCAGCAGGTACGTAAGGTTGTTGATATAGTTAAGAAAAATCATATCCCGGCAGTCTTTAGCGAGAGTACGATTTCCGATAAACCAGCGCGTCAGGTTGCGCGTGAAACCGGCGCGCACTACGGTGGTGTGCTCTATGTCGATTCCCTGAGCACAGAAAACGGCCCGGTACCTACGTATATCGACCTTCTGAAGGTTACTACCAGTACGCTGGTACAGGGAATTAAAGCCGGAAAAAGGGAGAAATAATGATGCAATCTGCAGGCATTGTCGTTAATGATGTTACTGTCACCTGGCGTAACGGGCACACAGCACTGCGCGATGCATCCTTCACAGTACCAGGCGGATCTATTGCCGCTCTGGTTGGGGTAAACGGTTCCGGAAAATCGACGTTGTTTAAAGCGATTATGGGATTTGTGCGTCTGACCAGCGGGAAGATATCTGTTCTGGGTATTCCCACACGACAGGCGCTACAGAAAAACCTGGTTGCCTACGTCCCTCAGTCAGAAGAGGTTGACTGGTCATTTCCTGTACTGGTGGAAGATGTGGTGATGATGGGCCGCTATGGGCATATGGGTATGTTGCGTATCGCCAAAAAGAGGGATCGTCAGATTGTCACCGATGCGCTGGAACGTGTCGATATGGTGGATTTTCGCCATCGACAAATCGGCGAGCTTTCCGGTGGACAAAAGAAACGCGTCTTTCTGGCGAGAGCGATTGCACAGCAGGGTGATGTGATCCTGCTGGATGAACCTTTTACCGGCGTTGATGTGAAAACCGAAGCGAAAATCATCAGCCTGTTGAGGGAGTTACGCGCGGAAGGCAAAACGATGCTTGTCTCAACGCACAATCTCGGATCCGTCACGACATTTTGCGATTATACGGTCATGGTCAAAGGCACCGTCCTGGCAAGCGGGCCGACAGACACCACTTTTACAGCCGAGAACCTGGAGCTGGCTTTTAGCGGCGTACTGCGCCATGTCACACTTAACGGCTCGGAAGAAAGCATTATTACTGACGATGAACGCCCTTTTGTGGCACATCGACCGTCAGCGGTGCAGAGGGAAGAAAGATGAACGTGCTACTGGAACCCTTCAGCTATGAATATATGCTCAATGCGATGTGGGTCTCGGCGATGGTCGGCGGTCTCTGCGCTTTCCTGTCATGCTATCTGATGCTAAAAGGCTGGTCGCTGATTGGCGATGCGCTGTCGCACTCTATTGTCCCGGGTGTTGCGGGGGCATATATGCTGGGGCTTCCGTTTTCTCTGGGAGCCTTCTTTTCCGGCGGACTGGCAGCGGGCAGCATGCTGTTTCTTAACCAACTCACTCGCTTAAAAGAAGATGCCATCATCGGCCTGATCTTCTCGTCCTTTTTTGGCCTGGGGCTGTTTATGGTGTCATTGAACCCGACATCCGTGAACATTCAGACCATCGTCCTGGGCAATATTCTGGCAATCGATCCGGCGGATATCCTGCAACTCACTATCATTGGCATTCTCTCGATCATCGTGCTTTTTTTCAAATGGAAAGATCTTATGGTGACCTTTTTCGACGAGAATCACGCCCGTGCTATTGGATTGCATCCGGGCAGATTAAAAATCCTCTTCTTCACCCTGCTGTCGGTTTCGACCGTTGCGGCGCTGCAAACGGTTGGTGCCTTTCTGGTGATCTGTCTGGTGGTGACTCCCGGTGCAACAGCATGGTTGTTAACCGATCGTTTTCCCCGCCTGCTCATGATTGCTGTAACTATTGGCAGTGTGACCAGTTTCCTCGGCGCGTGGGTCAGTTACTTTCTGGACGGCGCGACAGGTGGAATCATCGTGGTGGCGCAGACACTGCTGTTTCTTTTAGCATTTGTCTTTGCGCCCACCCATGGGCTTTTGGCAAATCGTCGGCGTGCGCATAAAGCGCTGGAGGATCGCTCATGATGGCATTATTACTGGAGCCACTGCAGTTCACCTTTATGAGTCACGCACTGCTGATTTCACTGGTTGTTTCCATACCCTGTGCGCTGCTGTCGGTCTTTCTGGTCCTGAAAAGTTGGGCACTGATGGGTGACGCGATGAGTCATGCGGTTTTTCCTGGCATCGTGCTTGCCTGGATTCTGGGGTTACCTCTGGCTACAGGGGCATTCGTCGCCGGAGTATTCTGTGCGGTGGCGACGGGATACCTGAAAGACAACAGCCGAATCAAGCAAGATACAGTGATGGGGATTGTTTTTTCTGGCATGTTTGCCGCAGGTCTGATCTTGTATATTGCAGTCAAACCAGACGTACATCTTGATCATATTCTTTTCGGCGACATGCTCGGGATAACCATCGGCGATATAATCCAGACGGTGATTATTGCCGGACTGGTTACACTTGTTATTAGCGTAAAATGGCGGGATTTTTTGCTGTTCAGCTTTGATTATCAACAGGCGCAGGTAAGCGGTTTGCATACGAGATGGCTGCATTATGGGCTGCTGTGCATGGTCTCTCTGACCATTGTGGCGACGCTGAAAGCGGTAGGTATCATTCTCTCCATTTCTCTGCTCATTGCGCCTGGCGCCATTGCGGTACTCCTGACACAACGCTTTCATATTGCGCTCCTACTGGCGACTGGCATATCGGTAATAGTGTCAATGACTGGTGTCTGGTTGTCCTTTTTTATCGACAGCGCACCAGCTCCGACGATTGTCGTCTTATTCGCGGTTTTGTTCATCATGACGTTTGCCGTTACCAGCATCAACGCACGCAAAAAGGGAAACTCCCATACACAGGATCTGTTATCACCCAATTAGCACAACATCCGAGGACAGCAACACCCGATACTTTTTCCTGGCTTCCAGCAACGGGGTTTCTTCCTCCGTTGCATATACAGCTCACCTTTTTTCACCCACGATTAACCAACAGCCAGACCAGCAGACACGCCACCACCGGCACAGCAAAATCCATCAGGCTTGCCACATCCCAAGCTCGCGGATCAAAACCGCCCCACCACGGCATATTCATTCGCTTGCCATGCCCGAACATTTCAATCCAGCGATATTCTGCCTGGGTATGTTCACGCGCAATGAAGAACGTACAACCGGCTATCGCTCCGTAAGCCCAGTTTCCGGTAAAAAGACCAACCAGTATCTGCGCAGCCACAGCACAAAGTGCATGAAGTAAGGGGCTTATATCCATTATTTCCTCCTTTCAGCTCCATTCCCGAAGCGGTGTTTCCAGCTCCACGACATAATCAGAGAATACAGAAACATCAAACAAGTCATCAAGAATGCGAATGTTGACAAAATAACCGTCATTCCGGACACAGACAGGTTCTCCCTCTTCTGTTACCCCTGTTTCTGTGTAGGTGAAACCAATTTCATCGACTAACAGTTTATTCTGGAGGTCTTCATCCTCCTCCCAGTCAAGAGATGACAGGAAGGATTTAAACTCTCTGTTACCAGGAAATTTCAAAGTTAAATCTTTCATACTGCCTCCTTGATTTGCCTGTCATTTAATTCTTTAAACCAGACTCTGAAATTTCTGATGTGTCCAAACAAATGACGCGTTCCTGCTGCGGTCTGCCCACCAAACCGGTACGATGTTGCTGTAACTCCAAATATTTTACCATTAAGGTTTGTTGTATAATTACCATTGCATATTGCATTTACTGATAAATCAGATTTAGCTCTCACACCCACAATGAACCTTTCTCCATCTGAGGCAATTTGTGGCTGAACCATTCCTACGTTGGCGCTTATCTTTCCTGTTGCAACAAACCCCAGCGATAAATAATTATCATCAATACTGTGCCCTCCAACATCAAATATCCTTGGCGCAACATTGGGCGGTGTACTCCAGTTCCTGCTTACTTCGCACAATACCGTAAAAGGCCGTGTTGACAGGTTATTCTGCGATGGGATAGTAACTACATCACTTGCGCGTGTTGTTGGCATTGTAGTTACAATAAATGACGATGCCGTATTGCCCAGTTCAATTTGCGGCGTCGTCATGGTTAATGTTGAGTCATCATAGAATGGCTCATTACTTATTTTATTTGTCATATAAAAAGCACAGTTAACGGTATCAATGTCCGTATTAGCTGTATAAGTGGCCTCATAGTAGGTCCACTCGCCCTGTTGTTCAGCTTTGGCTGTTATAAGGGATGTATTACCGCTTACTGTTGCGATCCGGGTATCCAGATCAAGATAAGAGTCAGCAGAGAAGGTATCTGTTCCACCAATAATAACTGAAACTCTTAACCTGCATCGTGCTTTAGCGCCTTTAACCCGGCACGAAAAAGTGAAACATTCACCACTTGCCAGCGGGAATCTGTCTGCTGCAACCACACCATGCACAGTATAGCCACCTGTTGTTCCCACTATACTTTCCGTGGGTGTCACCGTGGCATAATTGAACCCCTGTTTATCAGTGCCAAATGTTTTATTCAGTGCGGAATGAACAGTCCATGAGTCTGGTTTATTTGAGTTCCTCAGATAATTTGTCCTCTGTCCTTCAATCAATAAGCCATCGCGCTCAAATCGCGGTTCGTCAACTTCAGCAAGCTTGAGTTGGCCGGACTTATTAATATACGTTGCTGTTGAAGCACGTTTAAACTTAACAATCTTGTCGCCTGGCATTGTTATTTCATCGTCACCAATAACTATCTTTTTATAAGATGGCGAAAAACCCGTAATCATATCCAGTGAATCGTTAAACGGTATCCACACATCAGGCAGCGGCGGCACTATATTCGCACAGGGCTCTGCAGTCACTTCCGCTGCGGCTTCTGCGCGGTCTGCCGCCTTTTCAGCTCGTGTCGCTGCCGACAGAGCCTCATCCTTTTTCTGCCCGGCCTTTGTTGCGTCTGCTGCGGCCTCCCGCGCTTTTGTGGTGGCGACTCCGGCATTTTCAGCGGCTGACTCTGCATTACGGCGGGAAGCCTCTTCACTGTCTGCGGAGGCTTCTTCTGACGCACGGGCATTTGTCTCTGAACGTTCTGCCGCTGTTGCTGCGTTTTGTGCGGCTGTTTTTGAAGAAGCTGCCGCTTTCGCGCTGTTACCTGCATTCGTCTCTGATGTTTTCGCCGCGTTCCTGGACGATGCCGCTGCTGTTTCTGATTTCTTTGCTGCCGCTGCGCTCTGAGAGGCGGCTTCAGCGTTGCGTGCCGCCTCTTCCACCATCTTTTCAAAACGATACAGTGCCTCCGGACAAACATCATCTTCTGTTGCAGCGCCCAGAAAATCATTCAATGTCCCCGGCTTAGAATCCTCATACACGGTGATGGTCCCGGCATGTGAAGGCGGAAAACCTTCAACCAGCAGGGCGACGCTGTACTGGCCATACTCAACATCCATGCTGTAACGTCCGGCTTCATCCGGATTTTCTGAGGCCACCGTGTTCACCACAACTGTGGTGCTGTTACGTTTTGCTTTGAGCTGAATGGTGCAGTTCTGTATCGGTTTTCCTGCACCGTCTTTCAGCACACCTGAAATCTGTACTGCCATATTCACTCCACAAATAAAAAAGGCACCATTTCTGGTGCCCGAATTTGGGTTTTAAAATTCAACTGATACTGATGCCGGCTGTTGATTTCTTCATCACGACAACAAGAAGGTCGCTGATACTGGTCGTTGGCGTCCAGTTATTTGCACCATATGAAGAAACATTGAAAGTCAGGGTGACATGGCCGTGTCCGGCAGGCATATCAATGACTGATGAAAATACCCTGCTGACATCCGTCGCGGGTTGCTGAAAGATTTCCTGTCCGTTCTTCAGCACCTGCAGCTTACAGGTTGAATACCAGTATGACTGTTGGTTGTTGCTGTTGAAGTTTTCATGCTTACCACCGCGAAACAGAACGGGGGGGACGACTATCTGACGGTCAAAAGCCTGGTCATCGTACACAGTGACCGTTATTGTACCGCTGGCATAACTGCCATTTCTCGGAAAGGCTTTTCCCACCGTTTTGACAATATCACCTTCAATCTGGTTAGCTGACAGTTTTCCCAGAATCCGACAGTTCTGGTTAATCGTAACATTATTGAGCGTCCCGGAGTTCGCATTCACGTTACCGCTGATATCCGCATTTCTCGCAGAAAGTCGACCATCAGGTGTCAGTGAAAACGTTGGGGGATTGCCACCGCTGGTAATGGTGGGAGCCGTCAGATATTTCAGGAACACTTCGTTCATGAATATCTGATCGCCCTGCCCAACAAACATCGGCTTTGTATTGCCATTCGCAGGATTAATCATCGCAATCCTGTCCGCCGCCAGCAGCACCTGACTCTGCATGCCGTCAGGGGTGTTCTCAATACCGGCACCAATACCCGCGATATAAAGGCGTCCGTCCTGCATCTGCTGCAGCTTCACAGCCCACATGCTGTTCAGGTTATTATTTGTATCAACCTGAACCTTCTGTATCTGCTGAATTGCCGCACTCTGGTCTTCCAGTTTCTTATTGACGGTCTGCGTGATTTCATTGCTGACATCCGTAATGGACGTCCTGATTTCAGCCAGGTCAGGCGCAAGCTGACCGTTATCAATCTGCGTCCACAGCTCCTGAGCCAGATGGCTTTTCCCTATCTCGCCTTTGAAAAAATCCAGATAGCCGGATGCATCATCACTCGGCTGGCCAACAGCCTCCACAAATGCCGATTTGCCAACGGTGTTCACACTGCGGATGTAAAAATAATAATCATGGCCCGGTTTGATATTGATACTGGCAGCTATCCAGTACAGCGCCGTGCCAAGATAGCGGGCTGTGGTTTCAACCTGCCTGATATCCGCAATCCGCTTTTCCGAGAACCAGAACTCAAACTGTACCGTCGGATCATAAACGGCAAGATGCGGCGTTGCGGTTATCTGAAAATAGCCCGACGTCAGCTCAATCCGCGACGGTGCTGCCGGTGCGGCAATCCGGAACGATACCGACGCCGGATCGCCCTGCTGCCCCCACGCATTTACCGCCCGGACTGTCAGCCTGTAGTTCCCCAGCGCCAGTTGCGTGAAGCGGTATGTGGTTTCCGTCGTCCGGGCCGTGCTGACCAGCCGCTCACTGCCGTCATCCGCTGTTACGGTCAGACGGAGCAGGAAGCTCACGCCCTTCACCACCTTCGGCGTGTCCCAGCGCGCCAGCACCTGATATTCCCCGCTGTCTGCGGTGACTTCGGCGGTCAGGTGCTGCACCGCTGGCGGCGTGACACCATTCACCGTGCCGCTCTGGTCGCCGTCAAAGTGCGCCCCGTTATCCACGATGGCTTCTTTTTCCGGTACATGCTGCACGGCAGTGATGGCATACGTGCCGTCATCGTTCTCACGGATACTCACACAGCGGAACAGGCGCTGACGCAACGTCGGCAACTTCAGCCCCCACACACTGTATTCTGCAACGCCGTCAGGAACCCGGTTCACTTTCACCTTAAGTCCGTCGGTGACGGACTGAACCTCCACGCTGACCGGATTACCACTTCCGTCAACCAGGCTTATCAGCGTGGTACCGGAGGATGGCAGCGTGATTTCACGGTCGAGCGTCAGCGTCCGGGTCTGGCTGTTCACCGCCAGCACGCGACCACCGATGCTGATACCGGCATAGTCATCATCGCAGATTTCAATAACATCGCCCGGCACATGGCGAAGCCCTTCTGCGCCCACGCTGAAATCCACGGTCTGCGTTTCCAGCAGTTCCGTTTTAATCAGCCACAGCCCGGCGCGGTGTGCCTGCCCCCGACTGGTACAGCCAAAGGCATCCATCTTCGTGACATTACGACCGTAACGGGCAATGGCCTGCGTATCTTCAACAAGCTCTGTCGCCGTCTCCCAGCCGTTATTCGGGTCAATCCAGTTCACCTCAACGGCATTATGGCGGTCCTTCAGGGCGCTGAAGCTGTAGCGGAACGGCGCGCCATCATCCGGCATCACCACATTACTGCGGTTATAGGTCCACACCTTATCTGATGGTCGGTCCTGCACGAACGTCAGCGTCTGCCCGTTCCATACCGGCATACAGCGCATCGCCGAGCAGAAATCACTGAGCACATCCCACGCCTTACGCTGTGTGGTCAGGTACGCATTACAGGTAATGCGCGGCTCCGTGCCGCCAAAGCCGTCCGGCACCGACTGGTCGCAGTACTGGCCGATGACATACAGCGCCCATTTATCCACATCCGCCGCACCAAGACGTTTCCCCATGCCGTAGCGCGGGTGGGTCAGCATATCCCACAGACACCAGGCCGGGTTGTTGCTGTATGCCGGTTTTAACGTTCCGTCCCAGATACCGCTGTATTGCCGCGTCTGCGGGTTATAGTTCGACGGCACCTGCAGAATGCGCCCGCGAAGATGATAATTACGGCTCACCTGCTGACTGCCGAACTGTTCCGAGTCCACCTGCACGCCGACCAGTGCCGTGTTCGGGTAGCACTGTTTCACATCGATGATTTCGGTGTATGACGACCAGAGCGTTTTGTTCTGCAGCTGGTCTGTGGTGCTGTCCGGCGTCATCCTGCGCATCCGGATATTAAACGGGCGCGGCGGCAGGTTATCCACCACCACCGAGGCCAGATACTGCGAGGTGGTTTTGCCCTTAATGGTGATGTCTTTTTCCGTCACCCAGCCACCATTACGCTGTATCTGAACCAGCAGACGGACTTCCGACGGATTCCTGTCCCCCTTTGAGGTAGTTTCCACCAGTGCCTGCACGCCGAAAGTAAAGCGCAGACGGTCGATGTTTGCCGACGTGATGGTGCGGGTGATCGGCATGTCATATTTCACTTCCGTACCCAGCACCGTCTCGGAGCCGGAGGATTCAAACCCCTCCGGCGGAGTCTGCTCCTGCTCACCTGCCCGGAACACCACCGTGACACCGAAGATATTGGTATTCCCCTCACTGTCCAGCACCGGCGTACTGTTCAGCAGCACGCTTTTTAATCCATCCACCGGACCTTCAACCGGCCCTTCGCTGATGGCATCGATCACACTCAGCAGCTGCGTGGACTTCAGGTTGTCCTTCGCTTCGCGCGGGGTATGCCCCTTACTGCTGCCTTTACCCATTCGTCATGCTCCATAAACGACAAAACCGCCCGGAGGCGGTTTCACATAAAACATTTTGCATCAGCGACCAATCACCACAACCTGACCACCATCCCCTTCGTCTGCCGTGCTGATCTCCTGAGAAACCACGCGTGACCCCACGCGCATTTCCCCGTACAGAACAGGCAGAACATTGCCCTGGGCAACCATGTTATCCAGTGAGGAGAAATAGGTGTTCTGTTTGCCGTTATCCGTTGTCTGTGTACGGGGAGTTCTGGCTTTCGGTGCCAGCATCTGCGCCACACCACCGAGCACCATACTGGCACCGAGAGAAAACAGGATGCCGGTCATACCACCGGCCCCAATGGCTGCCCCCCATGCTGCAAGGGTGGCTCCGGCGGTAAAGAATGATCCGGCAATGGCGGCAGCCCCCAGGACAATCTGGAATACGCCACCTGACTTGGCCCCGGCGACTCTGGGAACAATATGAATTACAGCGCCATCAGGCAGAGTCTCATGTAACTGCGCCGTTAACCCGGACGTGCTGACGTCCCGCCCGGCAATCCGTACCTGATACCAGCCGTCGCTCAGTTTCTGACGAAACGCCGGGAGCTGTGTGGCCAGTGCCCGGATGGCTTCAGCCCCCGTTTTCACACGAAGGTCGATACGGCGACCAAATCGTTGCAAATCCCCGTAAAGGCAGATGCGTGCCATGCCCGGTGACGCCAGAGGGAGTGTGTGCGTCGCTGCCATTTGTCGGTATACCTCTCTCGTTTGCTCAGTTGTTCAGGAATATGGTGCAGCAGCTCGCCGTCACCACAGTAAATAGCGGCATGATTCGGCACCGATGAACCAAAGCAGCACAGCAGCACATCGCCCGGCTGCGCCGCTGACAACGGCACCTGATACAGCCCCGTTGCCTCCAGATTATCCAGATAGAGATTCTGACCGTGACGCCACCAGTCATCCTCCCGCGTAAAATCCGGCATCTCAATCCCCGCCAGATGGTAAGCGTCCCGGAACAGCGTGTAACAGTCCGTCACCCCGTGCTCAAAGCGCCGCCCGGTGAGATGCGGCACACAGCGGAACTTGTGAATCGCCCCCCGGCAGACCAGCCACCACGGCAAATCACTCTGCACCTGCAGCCGCCGGTCGGCCTCACTCAGCCAGGGCAGACCACCGGGGTGGCTGTGGACCAGCGCCACAATCTCTCCCTGCATTTCTGCACTCAGCCAGTCCTCCGGCGACATCCGGAAATACGCCTCCGGCTCACCAGAGATATTCACGCAGGGAAAATATCTTTCCCCCTCCGGTGTTCTCACCACGAAGCCGCACGACTCCGCTGGCGCACATCGCCGGGCGTGCGCCAGAATCGCTGATTCTGTCTCTGTCATGGGATTTACTGCGAAAGTTTGTTAATGGAAAGGAAGCCGCCAAAGTTGCCGACATTATTGCGAAACTTACAGCCACTCAGGCATTTGCTGCATTTATCCTTCGTGATATCGGACGTCGGCTGGTCATATTCATCCGCGACCGCCGGACCGCTATAACCGCACTCATCACCGCGATAGGTCCAGGTACAGGTGTTGGCCAGCATGATGCGCCCCGGAAAAACAGCACCATCCGTTTCCGTCGGCGTGGACAGTACAAAGGAGGCACTTACCGCGCTCAGTTCGCTGCACTGCTCGATGCGCCAGCGGCTGATCACCTCCTGCTCAGGATCGGCGTCACTGTTTCCGTTGACGAAGTTCACCGCATCCAGAAAACGGGCGTAAACCTTACGCCTGACCACCGTTCCGCCGACCAGACTCTGCAGATCTTCCGCCATCCCGGTGACCATGCCGTGCAGGTTAGAAACCGTCAGTGTCGGACGGGCAGCACTGCCCTTGCCATTCAGTTCAAATCCCGTCCCCTGAATGGGGTATGCCTGATACTGCCGCCCCTGCCAGGTAACCGGCTCACCTTTTTCGTTCTGCTCATTACAGAAAAAATAACGTTCACCACCGACCTCTGTCAGATCGATTTCCCAGAGCACCACGCTGGCCGACTGCTCCGCACGGGTGCATTCATTCAGTGTTTCCTGCCGGATATCCTGCATCAGTTCACCACCTGTTTAAACTCTGCGCTGAACTCAACACGCAGCATACTGACCCGCGACGTCCATTTTGCGCAGGTCACCTTTATCTGCCGCCAGTCATAAGGCGGCGTCCACAGAAAGGCTTTCCAGCCTCCGTGCTCTGCCAGAAACGATTCCAGCGCCGTGGCCTCCCAACGGGGGACAGAAATCGTCACGCTGTACGTTTTCAGGTTGGCATTCAGCCCGGCAGGCGCTCGCTGGGAATAGCCATCACCAAAGCGCACCTCCCTGACGGAAGGAGTCGAAGCCACATCCATACCCGGTTTCACTTTCCAGCGGAAGGTTTTCATCGTCCACCTCCGGAGAACAGACCACCATCACGCATCTGCCCGGTCACAACATCCATTGCCGCCTTACGGGCTACGTCATAAACCGCCTTCAGCGCCTGTGGCCCTATCTGACCGTTCGTGCCGTCGTTGTTAATCACCACATGGTTATTCTGCTCAAACTTCCCGGACGCCTGCGACCGACTGTCCGCCATGCTGCCCGGTGTACCGACATAACCGCCGGTGGCATAGCCGCGCATCAGCCGGTAAAGATTCCCCACGCCAATCCGGCTGGTTGCCTCCTTCGTGAAGACAAACTCACCACGGTGAACAATCCCCGCTGGCTCATATTTGCCGCCGGTTCCCGTAAATCCTCCGGTTGCAAAATGGAATTTCGCCGCAGCGGCCTGAATGGCTGTACCGCCTGACGCGGATGCGCCGCCACCAACAGCCCCGCCAATGGCGCTGCCGATACTCCCGACAATCCCCACCATTGCCTGCTTAAGCAGAATTTCTGTCATCATGGACAGCACGGAACGGGTGAAGCTGCGCCAGTTCTGCTCACTGCCGGTCAGCATCGCCGCCATATTCTGTGCAATACCATCAAAGGTCTGCGTGGCTGCACTTTTTACCTGCGACATACTGTCCGTGGCGCTCTCTTCCCACTCACTCCAGCCGGACTTCAGGCCTGCCATCCAGTTCCCGCGAAGCTGGTCTTCAGCCGCCCAGGTCTTTTTCTGCTCTGACATGACGTTATTCAGCGCCAGCGGATTATCGCCATACTGTTCCTTCAGGCGCTGTTCCGTGGCGTCCCGCGCTGCCTGCCGGTCAGTCAGCCCCCGGTTTTTCGCCTCAATGGCTGCCCGTTTTGCCCGTTGCTGCTGTGCGAATTTATCCGCCTGCTGCGCCAGCGCGTTCAGGCGCTCCTGATACGTAACCTTGTCGCCAAGTGCAGCCAGCTGGCGTTTGTACTCCAGCGTCTCATCTTTATGCGCCAGCAGGGATTTCTCCTGTGCGGACAGCTGGCGACGTTGCGCCGCCTCCTCCAGTACCGCGAACTGACTTTCCGCCTTCCACAAATCCCGGCGCTGCTGGCTGATTTTCTCATTCGCTCCGGCATGCTTCTCCAGTGTCCGGAGTTCTGCCTGAAGCGTCAGCAGGGCAGCATGAGCACTGTCTTCCTGACGATCGCCCGCAGACACTTTCACGCCGGACTGCTTCGGCTTTTTCAGCGTCGCTTCATAGTCCTTTTTCGCCGCCGCCATCAGCGTGTTGTAATCTGCCTGCAGGATTTTTCCGTCTTTCAGTGCCTTATTCAGTTCCTCCTGGCGGGCGGTATATTTCTCCAGCGGTGTCTGCAGGCGTTCGTAAGCCTTCTGCGCCTCTTCGGTATATTTCAGCCGTGATGCCTCAGACTCGGCCCGATCTTTTGCTGCCATCTCACTGGCCTTTTCAAGATCTGCCTGCAACGTGGCGGCTGAAAGCCCAAGTCGCGCATTCTCTCTCTTCTCCCATGCCCCCCGGAGATTGGCAAGAAATGCTGACGTTTTACCGCGCCGGTGGCTTCGGCTCTGATACCACTGCCATTTTTTATCCGCTTCATCAAAAGCCTTTTCAGCTTTGGCGAGCATATCTGCAGAGGAGTCCGGGCGACCAATATCCAGCACCGCATCCCACATGGATTTGAATGCCTGTGCAGTCTTGTCTGCCCAGGTCTCCAGCGTACCCATGTTATCTTTCAGTTTACGGGTCTGGTCATCAAACCCTTTCGTTGCGGCCTCGTTCGCCGCCTGCAATGCCCCGGCCCCATCGCCGGAACGCTGCAACTGAGCAACATACGCAATCTGTTCCGCCGTCACGTTATGGAACTGGCGCGCCATCGCCGTCAACCCAGACGTCGGGTCAGTGGTCAGCTTCCCGAAGGCTTCAGCGACCTTGTCCACCTCCACGCCGGATGCAGAGGAGAAACGCGCCACACTCTGGCTGATGGACGCAATCTGAGCCTCACCGCTTACCCCCGCCTTAACCAGTGCGCTGAGTGACTCGCTGGTCTGGTTAAACGTCAGCCCTGCCGCCTGCCCGGCTCTGGACAGGACCAGCATACGATCTGCCGTCAGTCCCGCCTGATTGCCGGAAAGGACCAGCGTTTTGTTGAAATCGGACAGGGTTGAGTTGCCCTGATACCAGGCATACGCCAGCGCACCGGTCGCCACCGCCAGCGAGGTGGCCCCGACCATCGGCAGGGTGATCGCACCGGCAAGCCCCCTGAACATGGGGATCATCCCGCCGAAGGAGTCCTTCACCTGCCCCCCCTGTTGCAGCAGGATCAGCCACGGACTTTGCCCGCCTGCAAGCTGCGTGGCCACGTCGGTGAACTGTGCAGGCAGCATACGCATGGCGGCTTTATACTGCCCGATGGAAATCCCCGCTTTCTGTGCAGCCAGCGCCTGTCGGCTCAGCGACTGTTCAACGACTGCCGCTGTTTTTTTCGCATCACTTTCCGTACCGGAAAAATGACGCCTGACTCTGGCCATCTGCTCGTCAAATCTGGCCGCATCCAGACTCAAATCAACGACCAGATCGCCTACCGGTTCAGCCATACCGGACTCCTCCTGCGATCCCTTCTGATACTGTCATCAGCATTACGTCATCCTCCGTCATGTCCGCCACATCCGGGGAAGCGGGGATAACTTCATTCCCGTCCGGGCCAAAGCGGACACCTCCGGCAAGCCCTGCCGCTTTCTGCATCAGCACATCATCTTCAGGCTCTTCGTCAGCCTCGCGCCGGTTCAGCAGACTGAAATCCAGCGGATGCATATCCGGATCGCTGAAAAACAGGCTGAGCACGGTGTACGTCAGCCCGGAAAAGTGCATATCCAGCAGAACATCATGAAAATAATGGGTACTGTAAAAGCGGTGCCAGTCGGCATACTCCGTGGATGACATCCCGGCAAGCATGGCACGCCAGTCGGGTCGCCCCATCTCACGCGCCAGTTTCAGGGCAAAACTCAGCTCACCGTCGAACACTTTCCCGCAGAAACAGGCTCTGCGGGCCCGGCGTCCTCTGTCTGTTCAGGGGCATTATTCACCACAAACTCATACATACCAGACAGCCGGTACACCACGTTTTCAGCATGAGAAATTGCCTCCGTGGGCCAGGTGGTAAGCACTTCCTGCTCAATCTGTTTAACGGCTTCATTCATGGAAGGCAGCTTTGTCTTCTTCGGATGGTTATGCCACAGGGACATCGCCACCAGAAACGCGCCGGTTCTGATGGCGTCTTCCACAGTAAACTTCCGGTTGCTGTCTGACTCCGCCTGTTCTGCCTGCCGTTTCATCAGGGCGAGATGCTCAATGCGCTGCAGGGCTGACAGTTCAGAAAGCGTGACGGTCACACCGTTATGTTCAAATGATTCGGTTTTCAGGAACATCGCTGACTCTCCGGATTAACTGGCGGTGACGTTGATTTCTGCAACCGCAGCAAACTCACCATTACCGGATACGACCGGAATGTTGACCTTGCCTGCAGCAACACCTTTCACGGTGATGGTCATACCACTGACCGACACGGTGGCTTTTGTTTTATCCGCAGACACCGCACGAAAGCTCTTGTCGGTTACGCCCTCCGGCTGGAAGGCCACGGTCAGCGTGGTGCTCTGCCCTTTCACCACCGAGGTGCTGGCAGGCGTCACGGTCATGCCGGTTGCCGCTGTTACCGTGCTGCGATCTTCTGCCATCGACGGACGTCCCACATTGGTGACTTTCACCGTGCGGGTGATCACTTCCTTCGCCGTCACCGCCTTACCGATACTGCTGACCCAGCCACGGAACACATCGACCGTGCCGTTCGGGAAGCGGATTTTATAGGCACGGGTATCGCCTTCATTAAACCACGCCAGCAGCGCCTGCTGCCCCTGCTCTCCGGGCATCCACGCCAGCGTGAAGCTGGTATCTCCGGCAGATTTCTGCCCCTGTCCGGTCGCGGTCCAGTCCGCATCTTCATCATCGAGATAACTGTCGTCATAGGACTCAGCGGTCAGTTCGCCGGGCGTCAGGTCTTTAACTTTAGCCAGACGCGACCAGTCAACGTCTGAAAGCGGGTTCGCATAAGGGTCACCGTTCCCCTTATAAACCCACAGTGTGGTCCCGGCCCCTTTCACCGGTGCCAGAGGATTTGGTGTTGGCATATCGTCCTCACATTTCATAGGTAATGACATAAGTCAGATCGGCTGAACTCCACAGGCCCGCATCATCGTCGCGCCGGTAGTCATAGCCACTGGCCACCATACTGGTGATCAAATCTGACAGTGCCGGGATATCGCTCATCACCG